>ERZ780185.114-NODE-114-length-55888-cov-9.593412_pt1 | contig 55888 bp, 42 predicted proteins | sample MGYA00511365_ERZ780185 | MGnify/ENA primary metagenome ERZ780185 (study PRJEB29588, sample SAMEA2151606) | human gut metagenome | biome: human gut; feature: human-associated habitat; material: faeces | place: Denmark | collected 2008/2010 ...
GTAAATACCCGTGACTGGACTTTCACCAGTAAGATTAGTGCCATGCTCGGCACACAAGAAAAGGGCATCGCACTAACTAGGTTAGTGCGACAGCCCCTTTTTAAAATAAACTTTTCAAATAATCAATACGGATTATTTTACTGAGAAGTATCCGGTAATGTCAGAATCTTCTACTGCGAGCCATACTGGTACATCATCTGTACCAACATTTACCCAAACAGTAACCTTTGTAACGGTGAATCCTTCACCCTTACCAATTACTGTATCCCATGAAATGTCAGTACCATCATTCTTTTTTCCTTCAACAGTGCAAACTTCAAATGTATCATGTGCATCTGTATAATCTTTAAAGTTAGTATAGGTGTAATCACCATATTTTGCAACTACAGAATCGGCTAAAACAGCTTCTACTGCAGAACCAGTAGTTGCTCTTGCATCAACACTATTAGTTTTAACTTCTGCTGTAGCCTTAGCCTGTGAATCCTTTACAGTAAACGTTGTTGTAATCTTTGGTGTAAATTTAGGATTATTGTTATCTACACCTTCAGCATATACAGTGTAAGTACCTGCCTCAAGATTTTTAGTAACTTCATAATTGGTTTTTCCATTATCTGTCCAAGTATCAGACTGTTCTGAAACTTTAATGCTCAATGCACCGTTTGAAACAGTGAATACTCCAGCCTTTGGAGCTTTTGCAGGAGTTGTTCCAGCAACAGTGCTGAAAAGAACAGTTCCGTCTGCTTTCTTTACAACATAGTTTACATTTGTAAGGCTATAAAGATCAGTATAATCTGCAGATCCAATAATTTCAGCAGTTACAACTTTATCATCCTTGTTATCCTTATCAGCCTTGATATCAACATTATCATTTGTGATATTTAACTTCCAAGAATTAGCATTTGCAGTTGTAGTATTCTTAACAGATACAGAAATTGTTCTAGCAACAACTTCTTTTCCATCTTTCTTATAAGAAATTTTAAATGTGTAATCACCAGCTACATCATTAGTGTTAAAAGTAATTTTCTTACCATTCTTAACGAAGCCTGATCCAACTGCTTTATCAGGTTTTGTTAAACACTCTACATTGATTCCTGCTTTTTCTTTATCTGTCACATCATTACCATACTGATCTTTTAATGTAACGTTAACATCTGCAGATCTACCAAGTACTTTAGAAATAGTAACACTATATTTGTCTAATTCCAATGTAGCAACAGCCTTCTCTGCAACAACTGTAATAGCAACAGATCCGACTACTTTGTCATCTTTCTTGATAAGAAGATATGCGGTACCTTCTTTTACACCAGTAACAGTAACAGATTTTGCATTGATATTGCTGTTAGTACCTACCATTAATGTTGTAGGATCAGAAGATACTACAGAATACTTACTGTAATCAGAAATTTCTTTTCCATCAGCATTCTTAATCATGAAGTAAGCTACCTTTGTATCTTTAGCAGCAATCTTCTTCTCATCCTTAGCCTTGTCATAAGACTTGTTACTATCATCAATTCTTACATCAAAGTTATTGATAGCAGACTGATCTACAGCAGTAATTGTAAGCTTACCAGAAGTAACATTTCCTTCTGCCTTACCATTCTGATCATACTTACCAGACTTGTATGTAATCTCAGCTGTAGCTGTATCACCAATCTTATTCAGATATAATTTAGTTCCGTTTACATATCCATTATTTGTTGTAAGAGTGAAATCATACTTGGAAGCATCCTGCTTTCCATAAGCAGACTCATTAATAATAACACCATTGGCATCCTTAGAAACTAAACCGATTTCTGTCTCAGTTGCATAAGGAACTGTCAGAGTGTTAAGTGCAACAGAAGCTACCTTTCCATCAGAAGCTACGAATGTCTTTGTAATTCCATCAAGAGTCACATCATAAGTAGCTGCATCTTTTGCTTCGCTGAACAGAGTTAATGTAACCTGAGAAGCATCCTTAGAATCAACTGCCACCTTAGATACAGGATAAACAACGTTTGTTGTCTCATTCTTTACTGTGAAGTCAGTTGGTTTCAGGTTCTTTGTATCGCCAGTAACAGTAGCTTTAAGCTCTGTTAACTTGTTCTGTGCTACGGTAGAAAGAACATAGTTCTTTACTTCTACTTCCTGAGTAGCGGTAGCTGTATCTTTACCAATCTTAAGTGTAGCTTTGATTGTAGCCTTACCAGCCTTAACACCCTTTACAGTTCCGTCTTCAGAAACTGTTGCGATTGTCTCATCACTGGATGTGTAAGTGATCTTAGCTCTTGAAGAAGCCTTCTTAGTTGTTGTTAACTTAGTTGTGCTTCCAACTGCTACTGCTGACTCTCCAGATAAAGCAACGCTTGCCTTAGCAACTTTCATTGTGTAAGTAAGCTTCTTTGTCTGAGTCTTAGCATTCTTCTTTGTAGAAGTCTTGTAAGTTACCTTAACCGGAAATATGCATGGTATTTTCCACGGAAGTATTGGAAATACCGGATTTATAAACAGAGTTTGGGGCAAAATCACTTCTACAAGTAACACGCAAGCAACATACAAGAAGCGATTAAATCTGATTAATGGCTTCGACCAGCGCAGGCACATCCAGATGCGTGTAAATCCGTTCCGTCAGGGACATAGCGCCGGAATGCCCGACGATTTTTTTGATGGTCGTCTGATCGACATGTGCTTCGGCGAGCAGCGAAATCGTGGTGTGCCGGCAGCAGTGAGGTGTATGATCGATGTGCAGACGAAACATTAGGGGTTGGAAAATATTGTGGTAATACATATAATAGGTAAAATGCTGGCTGTCCAGAGTATGGATGAGATATTCACAATCAGAACAGTCATGAAGCCAGCGCTGGTAAAAGGGGAGTACTTTGTCAGCAATCGGAACTTTTCGAATGCCGTTTTCGGTTTTGCTGTCAATGACATCAAAATATTGTTCGGACAGATGAACATTTTCTTTTTTCAGATCCAAAAGCTCTGAGACACGGACCCCATTGTATATCAGCATGAGGACTGTCTGGCAATAGGGATCGTTTTTGTGTTTCCACAGGAGAGCAATCTCAGAGGTGGAAAAACAGCTTCGTATGTTTTTATTTGGATTCCGGTCTTTGTATTTCGAGATATTTACATAGGCAGAATAATCTTTTGAGACAATTTCGTGTTTCATGGCATAAGAATAGAGCTGGTTAAAGAGAACACGGATTTTTTTCAGGGTAGGATAGTTCTTGCCGCTGTGATCAATCACCTGCTGTAAATCATTGAGTCTCAAATTGTGAAATGGCATATCAGCAATGTTTTCACAAGTGGCAAAGGCCGCCCGATAGCCTTTGATGTTGGAGTGGGAGATGGTAGGAAACTTTTCTTCGGACCATCGGAGATAAATTTCCCGGAAGGTTAATTTCAGCGTTTCCCCATCGATGGGATAATTATTGTAACGTGCCAGAATCTGCAAAGCTTCCGACCGGGTAGGAGCGTAGCCCAGAATCTGATAGTGCTGGATGCGCTTTCCAGTGATGTCATTGATGTGCCAGCCCGTAGTGATGCGTGCTGCGTAGGGTCTTCTTCTGTTGCCGGAGAGTTTTACGACTCCGCCGTATCCGTTTGGTAATCTCATTTTTCTTCCTTTCGTGTGTAAAAATTTATATTATCGTGTCAATCATACACATTTATTTGTAAAATTTTTAAGTATCACACAAGTAACAAAAAAGAGTTTTTACCTATTATATATTTTACGTGTTGAAAAAACGAAGGTTTAGGGGTATTATAGTCTAGAAAAATTGTTTACTAAGGAGAGAAAACTTTGAGTGAGAATGGATATCGAAATTTAAAAAAGACGAATAAGCTGATGATTCCCGTCATTTTGATGATGGGGTTTGTGCCATTGCTTGTACATATGTATTCCTATAATTCAAATCTGTCGCAGTTTGACTGGTTTCCGGCCAATTCAGATACACAGACAGATTTCTTTTTTGCATGGAAGATGATTGCGATCGTAATCATTGGAGTGGTGATGGCTGCAATTCTGTTGTATCGGCATTATGTGAAGAAAGAGACCCTGCAGTTTGAAAATTCTTTTTATTTTCTGCTGGTATACGGACTTTTTGTTCTGATGTCAGCACTTTTTTCAAAGCATAAGCATTGGGTATCCGGCGGAACTTATGAACTTTTTGAGTCTGTGTGGGTAGTTTTTGCGTATATGCTGCTGTGTTATTATGTGTATAATTTTGTGAATGAAGAAAAACATGTGGAATTCATTTTGAAAATTTCGGGCATTGGCATGGCTATTGTTACAGTGATCGGCGTATTTCAGTATTTTGGACTGGACTTCTTTCAGTCAAATTTTGGAAAACATTTGATCACAAATCTTGGATGGTGGAAGAATTTAAAAGAGCTGACATTTAATTTTGCACCGAAAACTTCTTATACGACATTATACAATCCGAACTTTTTATCGTTTTATTTTGGTATGCTCATTGTGCTGGCGGTATGCCTGTTTATTGCGTCAAAAAAGATATGGCATCGGATAGTGCTGGCAGTAGCGGTAGTATGCTGTGCCATCTGCTTGAAAGGAAGCGGCAGTGCGAGTGGATGGATGGCTCTTGCATTGGCAGCAGTGGTACTTATACTTGTGCTTTTGAGCCGGAAGAAAAAACTGTTTGTTGTGGGTGCTGTTGTAGTGGTAATTGGGATTATAGCAGCAATCGTACTTGGAAATACCACCTCAGCAGGTGAAAATATAAAAAATACAATTGTTGGTACATACCGGATGAGTGACAGATGGGCTCTGAATGGAGTAGAAACCAATACGGATGATGTTGTGCTTGACATTCACGGGAATAAACTGAGTGTTTCTTATACCGTGGGAGAGGATGGAACAACACAGATCAGTTGCAAAGATTCGGATGGAAATGAGTTAAGTCAGACGATAGTGGATGCAGATAACCAGGTGACAACGATGGATGACAGCCGTTTTTCTGGGGTACAGCTGCAACCGGTATCTTTTGGAGACAATCTGCCCGGAATTTGTGCAACGATTGATGGTGTGCAGTGGAACTTCATAAATTCCGATGAGAATGGATATGAGTATCTGAATCCAGCAGGAAAATTAGTGAAGTTTGAGAATCCGAAGGTTTCAAACGTATTTTTGGATGATGCAATGAGCAATCGAGGACATATCTGGAATAAAACAATTCCGCTTCTTGGAAAGCATGCTTTTATGGGGAGCGGGGCAAATACCTATATGTTTGAAGTGCCACAGGAAGATTATATCAGTCAGAACTATGTCTACGGCGCAAACAGCTATGACGTAAAAGCCCATAGCTGGTATCTGCAGCAGTGGGTAGAAACCGGATTACTCGGTACTCTGGCACTTCTGGTATTTTTGTTTTGGTATCTGGTACAGTCGGTACGAATTTACCGCAGAGTGGATCTACACGAGAGTATCAGCTGGGTTGGATTTGGATTATTTGCAGCAGTGCTGGTATATATGTTTGCGGGGATTGTAAACGATTCTAATGTTTGTACCGCTCCGGTATTCTGGGGTATGCTTGGTCTGGGACTTGCGGTGAACCGGATGCTTGTTAAGAAAGAAAATCTTTTCGCAAAGGAACCGGTTTCTGAGAAAAATGATGTTGTCGTGGAACAGAACGACCTTAAAACGGAAAAAGCAGTGACAACAGAAACTTCTGCAAAGAAGCAGTCCGGAAAGAAACAGTCAAGAAAACAGAGAAAATCAAACAAGTCATAAAAATGAGCAGATTATAGGGAGTAATTTTGGCATGCAACAAATGAAAAACCGGTTTCGGGGAGAAACGGCAAAATATATACGAATTGTATTGTTGGTAATTTATGATATATTGGCAATCTTTCTGGCGGAAATCCTTTCTATCTGGACACGTTTTGATTTCAGTTTAAAGAGTGAGCAGGGAATTCCTTATCTGGAGACAGCATTGCAATATTTCTGGGTAAATATGATTGTAACCATCGTGATATTTTTTATTATGCATCTGTATAATAGTCTGTGGGAATATGCGAGTGTACAGGAGCTGTTAAATGTAGTGATTGCGTGTCTGCTCAGTGCTGCAATACAGAGTCTGGGGATGCATATGTTCCAATGGAATATGCCGCGTTCTTATTATATATTGTATTTTTTCTTTTTGCTGGCACTGGTGTCCGGAAGCCGTTTTGTATACCGGGGACTGCGTATCATACGACACAGTTATCTGGCAGACGCATCCAGACATGCCATTGCTACCATGGTGATTGGAGCAGGAGACAGTGCTAATTTTCTGATAAAAAATATGGAGAACAGTCCGCTGATCCGCAATCGTGTGGTATGCGTGATTGATGCAGACAAGAATAAGATTGGAAGCACCATTCTGGGAGCTCCGATTGTGGGAAATGACAGCAAAATTCCCTGGGCAGCAGAAAAATACGAAGTGCAGGAAATCTTTATTGCCATCCCGAATCTGCCGGGAGATCGAAAGAAAAAGATTCTGGAATTGTGTAAAAACACGGGATGCAAAATTAAAATTTTGCCTAGTATGGCGCAGATTGTGAATGACGAAGTAAGTGTATCGAATTTCCGTGAGGTGGAAATTGAAGATTTACTGGGACGGGAGCCGGTGAAGACAAATCTGGATGAGGTCATGGGATATATTGCGGGAAAGGTTGTGCTTGTAACCGGTGGCGGTGGTTCCATCGGAAGTGAACTCTGCCGCCAGATTGCGGCGCATCATCCTTCGCAGCTCGTGATATTTGATATTTATGAAAATACCACGTATGACCTTCAGCAGGAACTGAAAAAGAAATTCCCGAATCTGAATCTGGTTGTGCTGATTGGATCTGTGAGAAATACACATCGTGTGGATACTGTATTTTCGGATTATAAACCGGCAATTGTTTTTCATGCAGCCGCACATAAGCATGTGCCACTCATGGAGGACAGTCCGAATGAGGCAATCAAAAACAATGTATTCGGTACTTATAATGTGGCTATGGCAGCAGGAAGAAACGGAACGGAGCGCATGGTATTGATTTCTACGGATAAAGCCGTAAATCCGACCAATATCATGGGAGCGTCTAAACGTATCTGTGAGATGATTATTCAGGGAATGCAGCATCGTTTCCCGAAAACCAATTATGTAGCGGTGCGCTTCGGAAATGTACTGGGAAGTAACGGAAGTGTGATTCCTCTTTTCAAAAAGCAGATCGCAGAGGGCGGACCCGTCACCGTTACCGATAAGAATATCATTCGTTATTTTATGACGATTCCGGAAGCAGTATCGCTTGTCTTACAGGCAGGTGCTTATGCAAAGGGCGGAGAAATCTTTGTGCTGGATATGGGAGAGCCGGTAAAGATTGATGATATGGCAAGAAATCTGATCAAGTTATCCGGATTTGAGCCGGATGTGGATATCCCGATTGTGTACACAGGGCTTCGACCGGGGGAAAAGATGTTTGAAGAGTGTCTGAAAGAAGAGGAAGGACTTCAGAAAACGGAGAATGATCTGATTTTTATCGGAAAACCGATTGAATTTGACAGGGAAGAGTTTTTTGAACATTTGAAAGATCTGAAGAAGACGGCATATGAAGATGATCCACAGATGAAGCTGGTGGTGAAACGGTTAGTGCCTTCGTATCAGGTGGAAAAAAGCAAATAATTAGAAGTAGAATGAGGAGCAGTCGGAGCGGCTGCTCTCTTTAATTTTACTGCATGCTCTATTCGTAAATGATATAATAAGGTGTACGGTTTTAAAAGAAGTCTAAGTCGAAGAATTGTGACTATCGAAAAAAAAAGATATATGATATACTTACATAAATTGGGTGATATTTAATGAAAGCTGAGGTAATGGAAATTATGGAAGAGGCAAAAGACTGGCTGGAGCAAGATCAAGATGGTGTAGATGATGCAGGTACAATAAGTTATAATACAAATAATGAGATAAATGCAGAGAACATTTATCCGGCTAGAAATATCAAAATAGACAGAGTACAGTTCTCTATTTTTGAATTGAAACGAAGATATGACAGAGGAAATATTTGCCTGGATCCTGATTTTCAGCGCAATGAAGTATGGAATACTCGGCAGAAATCAGAATTAATAGAGTCTGTAGTTATGGGAATCCCTTTACCATTGATTTATTTGGCAGAGACAATGGAAGGCAAGTTGGTAATTGTTGATGGAAGACAGCGGCTTACAACTTTTTTCAAATATTTAGACAATGAATTTGCACTGAATAGTTTAAAAATTATGACAGAATTGAATTCCTGTAAATTTCGAGATCTTGAAAATGATGTAAAAAAAAGCAAATATGCAGCTGAAATAGAGGATTTTCAGTTGGTCATTCAGATTATTAAATATCCAACACCGGATCGTGTTCGTTTTGATATTTTCGATCGGGTCAATCGTGGAGGCACTCCTTTGAACAATCAGGAGATGAGAAATGCACTTTATCAGGGATCGGCAACAAAATTGTTAAATGAATTGGCTGGGAGTGAGGAATTTAAAGATGCTACAGGACATTCAGTCAGCCCACTTCACATGAAGGACAAATATATTATTTTGCGTGCAATAAGTTTCTATTTATGGGAAAAGAAACTTTTGAAGAAGAAAAATGGAGAAACTGTGGTGTATCGGAGTGACATTGAAGAATTTTTAGGATATTCGATGGAATATTTGAATTGGGCGGATGATGCCTTGCGAATCGAACTAAAAAGTCTGTTTTATAAGGTGATGAAGCGCTGCTATAATAAATTGGGAGAGAATGCTTTCAGAATTCCAACGGATAGTGGTAGACGAAGACCTGTCAGTATGACATTATTTGAAAGTGTGTTCTATTTTGTTGCGTTGTTGGAAGAAGATACGAGATGTTTAATTATAGAAACAGAAAGACAAGCAGTTGATGAGATGCTTGAGGATGGAGTTTTTTTGAACGCATTGACGTATAATGTAGACAGTGCTGTCCATGTGCAGGAGCGATTTATGACAGTAAAAAAGAAATACAGGGAGGTTATTGATGCTTAAAGAAATATTTGTAGATGGATATAAAAGTATTAACCAAGTGCAGATAGAATTAAAACGATTTACGTTGTTTTCGGGGGTAAATTCAGCAGGAAAGTCTTCTGTAATTCAATCAATTAATTATGTGTTGGATATGCAAAGACAACAGCTTGGAATAAAAGGAAAAGATGAAAATGCCGAAATTGGAAGATTTGTGTATGTTCGTAATAGTGTAAAAGGAAATAAGGAAATTGTTTTTCAGTTGGCGGAAGAAACAATACAAAAGAAAACGTATCTTTTACGAGCAATATATAGTGGCAGTGAAGCAATTGATACGCTGCAAACAGACTTCCCGACGAACGATCAGCTGAAAGAATATGCAGGAGAAAACAAGACGATTTATCTCTCAGCAGAACGAATTGGGGTACAGAATACTTATGAGTTAAATACACGTAACCCTTGGGAAATCGGTGATAGAGGTAAGTATGTTTTTTCATATCTGACATATTTCGGGCAGGAAAGATTACAGGAAAACAAATTTATATATCAGCCGGAAGAGATAGGAATGAGTCTGAATAATCAGGTGAATTATTGGATGGATTATTTGTTGGGATTTCAAATTCGGGTGAAATCAATTCCGGAGGTAGATCAGGTGATTGCAACGTATGCAAATTCGAAGAGCAATCGATATTACAGAGCTACGAATGTCGGAACCGGAGTGACCTATATTGCGATGCTGATTATCGCAGCACTATCCTGCAGAAAGGGTGACACACTCATTATTGAAAATCCAGAGATTCATTTGCATCCGAGAGCACAATCCAGATTGATGGAGTTTGTCGCGTTCTTATGTGAGCGAGGGTTACAGATAATTATGGAAACACATAGTGATCATATTTATAATGGCATGCGTAAGTGCATTAAGCGTAAAACATTAGGTAGAGAAAACATTGCAGCATATTATTTTGAACTTGATGAAACAATGCAGACAAAAATTTATCACATTGAATTTAATGATCAGGGGGCAGAAGAAAACCATCCGTATGGAATGTTTGATCAGTTCGATGATGATCTGGATGAGCTTATAGGATTGTAAGGGGAAACAATGAAGGAATTTTTACTAAATGAGAAATCGTTGGACGGACAGTTTGACAGCATGGAAGCATTTTATAAGACGCTTCCTGTGATGAGCCGAAACTTGAAGATGCTGAAAGATAATCAGGTGATTTTACAAAAACATAGTTCATTGTACCAGCATAAAATAACAAAAGATGTATCATTGTTTGATTTACAAAATAAAAAAGGAAATGTAGATCCGACGCAAAGAGATAGGTTGAATATGTGGAAACGGCAAATAGCATCACTTATGAGAACACCACCATTTTGGGATGATGATTCTGAAAGCGTGGATTCTGTTCAGGAAGCTGCAAAACGAAATACGGATGTGTTGTCTTTTTTACATGATGAGTATAGAGACAGGATTCTACATATTTCCTGTGATGACGATGTATATATGGTACGTTCTGCGGTCAGCACAGAATATCTTGCAGAGACGATGTTTCAAAAGAAATATATTGACAGGAAAGAGTATATTAGACAACGGTATCAGAACGGTAGAATCCGAACTTGTTACATTGATATGGAAACTAACAGTGTTGACGAATTGGAAAAACAGGAATTGAAAGAATTGATAGAGGGGTTGGAACGGTTTGAAGAGGCTTCAACCTGGAGAGATATTTTATCAGATAGATTTTTTGATTATAAAAGTTATCAACCATCTTCGGCTAAATATAAGGTTTTTGAAAATGGACAGTTTGCTGGCAAAAATATTGATAAGTTTCGGTGCGGACAGCATTCACAGGTGAGATGTTGGGGGTATCGGGAAGAAGATAATTTCTATGTACTCCGAATAGAGAGAGATCATAGATATAGTGATCATGGTTAGAATTTCGTTGCAGAATCATCATGCGAAAAGAGACAGAGAAGGGCAAGAAATCAAACGATTTCCTGCCCTGTCTTAATATTTATGGATATCCGGCGGAGCGTCCTTCACTAAATGTCCCTACTAACAGACCTTACTAAAAAGTGGTATAATTTAACAAAAGAAATATCAGAGAGCGAGGAAGAAAACATGAGTCCAGAAGTAGTTAAACCAGAAATAATTGATACACTAGCTAATGCCGGGCAAGCTTTGATTGCTTCGCCAGCAGTTCAGGGTGTGGTTTCATCTTTAATTACAACTTTGTTTTTCCGAAAAGGAGAAAACATTAAAGTTATGGAAGCATTAAAAAAGAAGGAATTTGAAAAAGTTCTGGAGGAATTACTTGGAGCGGGAAGGCTTTCCTATGTAGAACTGTATAAATGTCAAAATTTCTTGAAAATTGCAAAACGGGCAGATGAAATGATCGCATCTAATCAAGAAAGGCAGCCTGAAATGGAAGTAGAAGAGAACATAGATCAGACTACATTTAGCTTTGACTGGCTGATGCGTTTTTTCGATGCCGTTGGAAATATTAGCAACGAGAATTTGCAACAGTTGTGGGGGAAAGTTTTGGCCAATGAGATTGCGAAGCCAAAGGCTTGCTCACTCCGTACATTAGACATGATTCGGAATATGTCATCTGAAGAAGCAAATATATTTTCGGATTTATGTAGGTATGTTATGCAGAGTGGGAATATTTATTATATTGATGCGGCTGGATTTTTTTGTGAGGAAGATGGAGATGAAGAATGTCGGGAGTTTATAAGAAACAGGGGATTGTCTTATGAGAGACATATTGTGCCATTGTTAGAGGCAGGCGCACTTAGCCAGGATCATGATTTGGCTTTATATATTTCTAAAGATACAAATTTGGAGATGCACAATGATAAAATATGTGGTATTGTCATGAGCTACGCTGATGTTCCTGAGTTATTCCGTAGAGATGCTTATTTATTAACCGCTAGCGGAAAAGAACTATATTCTGTTATTCAAAACGGTGGGGGATTTGAAGCAGATGAAGAATATGCGGTGTTGTGCCTAAAAGGTATGAAAGAGAGAAATTCAGAATTTTATGTAGGAGCTTTTCTAATCGCGCAAGGCGGAGAAGGGGAGGATCTTTTGGAGAATTAGGATGAAATAAAACTATATAATATCGAAAAAGTTCATACAGAAAACAAAGGAAGGAAATGCCATGGGTCATTCAAAAAATTTAGACGGAACTGCATTATGGAAAGAATATAAGAAAAAAGCTGATGCAGGAAGCGAAAGATGTATATGGGTAAAAAAAGTTTATGAATATGCTACAAATTATTTGAAGGATGTTCGCAGAAACTTTGGAAATTATACGTTGCATGACGAAACACATATCTTAAATGTATTGTATGCCATGGGCGGATTACTGGGAGATCAGATTAGTAATCTCACTGTGGGGGAACTGGAACTGCTGATTTTAGTTGCAAGTTTGCATGATGTGGGGATGGTTTACACAGATGAGGAACAGAAGGCACAATACGAGGATACAGAAGCGTGTAAAAGATTCTTGAGAGAACATTACCCGGAATTTATGGGGAGTGCGGCAGAAGAGTGGACAGAAGATATGCGGCAGTGGTATCTCCGCAGCTTGCATTCTGAACGTGTGGCTGAGGTGCTGCATAATGAGGCATGGAAGGAATTGATCAGTCAGCGCCCAAGGGATGTCGTGCCATTGCAGTGCATTGTGTCCGTTTGTGAGGCACATGGTTACAATCCTTCAGACATGGATGGTAATCATGATTTGGATTACTTAAATGCAAATGATGTCAGTCCACTGTTTTGTGCACTACTGCTACGGTTGGGCGATTTATTGGACTTTGATGATACCAGGGCACCAAAGGTATTGTACAGCTATGTAAGAGACAACGAAAAAAGTATTGAAGAGTGGAAGAAACATCAGGATTCTATAGGTTTTGTTTATCCGGCATCTCCTTCGACTGAAGCTTTGCCGTATAAAGCCCATTGTACCCATCCAGGTGTGGAGCATGCGATTCGTGATTTTCTGGACTGGATCGAGGTTGAACTTGGAAATTGCATAAGGTTGCAGAAGTCTTGTAGAAAAAGCTGGCAGCAGAACTTTCCTTTTCCCCGGACTATTTTACGTAATGAAATTGAATCCGATGGATATATGAGCGGAGACTTTTGCATCACGATGGATCAGACAAAGATTCTGGAATTGCTGACGGGAGAAAATTTGTATGATAACCGGGATGTTTTTGTGAGAGAATTGCTTCAGAATGCGATCGATGCCACTTTGCTTCGAGGAAAAATGGATGCTGATTTTATACCTGAAAAGTCCCGTATTGATTTCTGGGAGTGGAATGACAAGGATGGAAACATCTGGTTTCGTATTGATGATGAGGGAACCGGAATGACCATGGGAATGCTGCAAAGATATTTCCTGAAAGTAGGAAATTCATATTATTCTTCCAAGGAAATCGAAAGAGACTTAAGAGATCACCATCAAACAGAAAAGTATTATGGTATCAGTCGCTTTGGAATCGGTTTTCTGTCATGTTTTCTTAATGGTGATTATGCGGAGGTGTCGACTCTTTATTTTGATTCTGATAAAAACCGACGCGAAGAGGGAACAATAAATTATAATTCAAACAAACATTATGGATTACGATTGAAAGTGACGGGACTCAGCGGATATTATACATTGTTGAATCAATCACAGAACCACTTCACAAATGAGCAAATGCCGAATCCGGGTGAGTTTGTTACAGAGACTTCCTATCAGCAGGAAAGAGCAGGATATCGCGTGAAACCCGGAACTTCGATTGCCGTATGTTTAAATCCGGGGAAATTGGGAACTCTGAATTTGAAGAATACAGTGAAAAAATATTTGTTTGGTTCCCGGGTTCCGGTGTATTACAACAATGAGAGAATCGGGCAAACCTATGAAGAGATGATGGAGGCTGTCCATGCTGTGGAGGGGGAAAAAATTTATGAATTGACGGATGAAATGAAAAGACAGTTTGACCAGATATTTCCGAAGGTGCGTGGACAGTACCCACAAATTGTAATTACGGTTATTCCCTTGGATACAAAAGAGGATCATGTTTTGCAAGGGGTATCTGGAGTCTTGGTAAAAGGTGATGTACATTTTGAGAAAGAACCATGTTGGAAGGTGAAGGATTTATCGTATAGAATTGTTGGATATCTTGGAGAGAAGGATAAGCAACTTCAAATGACATTAGAGAGTAATTGTGAAAATCATATAAGTTACTCCAATATGTGGGAGGCGTTAAAGGAAAAATATGATGCAAACGAGGTAGATGCACTTGCTGATGCTTTTGAAAAATGTGAAGTTCGTCCAAAATCAGAAGAACAATTGGGAGAAGCATGGACTCCGTTTCATAAGTTCGGTAGGTTGGTTGAATGTTGGCAAGCTTATCATGATTATAAACAGCGGAGAGAGATGAGCGTTCCAGCTGAAAAATGTGGGTGTCCAGGAATCGTTTCTTTAGAGTTATTTTCTCGAGAGGACTTAATTGAGTGTGTATATCAAGGCGTTTATGAGGGAAAAATCCCCTCAGGATATTGTACAGATGATTCCTGCAGAGGAATATTTTTTCTGGAAAACGAGTGGCAGCCGATAACACAGGCTAGTCGCGTTGAGGTGACAAAACTTCCGATAGCGGTAAGCTTGTATATTTGGGGAGTCATAAATAAATATAAGATGACAAGTTCTTTAGAAGGACAGGTGTGGTTTCGAACTGAGGCGAATGATTATACACAAAAAGATTGGAGAAAGGTGGAAAATTTATCATTAGGCCAATGGTTGCAATATAATCTGAAGGATTATTTCAAGAAAAGGGTTCTATATTTGAAGGAACCTTTTCTATCAGATTGGGAAAATGGAACTAGCTATATACATAATTATTGTGATATACTTTTATTGAATCTGTATCAGGATGCATACTTACACGACCATAATCAAATGAAAATTAATTATGGGAAGGGACAAGCTATTTCATTCTTCGAAAAAGAGAAAAATGAATCGGATGAAATACTGGATCTTTTTCCACCGATGAGATTCTGTAAAGCTGCGAATGACAAGAGTAGGAGATTTCTTTGTAGTGCAGAGCCGGACTATCGGAAAGGAATTACTCTGGATCATCCTTTCATGATCTGGCTCATGAAGAATGCTGTTTTAATGAATAAATATTACCAAAGGCAGTTTAGACAGATCATAGACTGCCTTCGATATAGCGACGTAACAGATATTATTTCTGGAGTAAATTCTATTTGCCAGCAACTGATCAGCTTGCCCGAACATCATGGAGTGGATGTATATAACTTTCCGCAACTTAGCAGGGATGATTTCTGGTATATGGAAGATGACAGTGAGATATCTATATAGAGGAGTATTTTTCGGTGTTAGGTCAAATTCTGGGGTGTGATTCATTGAATCACGCCTCATAAATAGTTTTGGATCTGTTTAAATAAGAAATTTTCGTTTGTTCTGTAAGAAACGATAAAGTCAACTAAAAGCCATGAAAATGAAAAAAAGATAGATGAAAACGGAAAAAAGTAGATATATATGCACATATATGCTATAATAAATTGGTTTAGGGAAATGAACATAACATAGTTATGAACAGAAGGAGAGTTGCAATGGCACACAAGAAGCTTTGTAAAACCCTTAAAATATTAGCAGGAGCGGCTGGAATTGCATTTGTTGGAATGCAGCTTGTCGCAAAAAAGAAAAAGGCTGACTATACATACAAGAATGAACCGGCAGAACAGAATCCGTTTGAAGGCAAGAAGGTTGTTTTTGTGAAAAATGACAATGATGGTGAAAATGCAGATGGAATCAGGGGACACTTGGAAGAGTCAGGTATTGTTTTCACAAAAGAATCATTATATAGTAAATATGCCAAGAGGGCATTAGATGTAGTTCTTTCGTTTGGAGGATTACTAGTTCTGTCCCCGGTATATGTAACTATTGCGCTTGCGATTAAAATTGAGGACCCGGGACCTGTACTTTTCACACAGAAACGGTTAGGAAAAAACAAGGAATATTTTAAATTACATAAATTCAGAAGCATGAAAGTATCTACACCTCATGATGTGCCGACACATCAGTTGGAGAATCCGGATCAGTACATAACCAAGGTCGGTAAATTTATTCGTGCGCATAGTTTAGATGAACTGCCACAGATCTGGGATATCTTTGTCGGAAATATGAGCGTGATTGGACCAAGACCGGGATTGTGGAATCAGGATCTGCTTACCGCAGAGAGAGATAGGTACGGTGCGAATGATGTGAAACCGGGATTGACTGGGTGGGCACAGATTAACGGAAGAGACGAACTGGAGATTCCGGTGAAAGCAAAACTGGACGGCGAATATGTGCAGAAACAGTCATTCTTATTCGATCTGAGATGCTTTTTAGGAACCATTTCTAAGGTTTCCCATGATGATAGTGTTGTTGAGGGTGGAACCGGAGAAATGAAAAAAAATAGTTACAATTATTCAGAAGGAAAAACAGACGAAGAACTGATTGGAAATATTGGATTTGGTGAGACTGTAGAGGTGGATTTCGACACAAAGAAGAAAGTGCTGATTACCGGAGCTGGATCGTATATTGGACAGTCGTTTATAGAATATGCACAGAAGCATTATCACGACAATTTTGAAATTGAAGAACTGGATTTAAAAGATGAATCATGGAAAGAAAAAGATTTTTCAAACTATGATATTATCTATCATGTGGCCGGTATTGCACATGCAGATGTGGGAAATGTTTCGGAAGAAACAAAGAAAAAATATTATGAGGTAAATACCGGACTAGCTGTTGCAGTAGCGGAAAAAGCAAAACGGGAAGGGGTAAAGACGTTTATCTTTATGTCTTCTATGATTGTTTATGGAGAATCTGCACCGTATGGAAAGAGAAAGGTGATTGATGCTACAATAGTTCCACAGCCAGCAAACTTTTATGGTGATAGTAAGCTGCAGGCTGATGTGGCAGTTCGAGAATTAGCGGATGATACTTATAAAGTCATTGTTTTACGTCCGCCGATGATCTATGGAAAAGACAGCAAAGGAAACTATCGTACTTTAGCTAAACTTGCAAAGAAATTACCGATATTCCCAGATGTAGATAATGAGAGAAGCATGCTTTATATCGAGAATTTGTGCGAGTTCTTATGTCAGATCATGTTGCTTAAACCATATTATAGAAAACCAGTTGTATTGTTGCCACAAAATGGAGAGTGGACAAAAACATCAGATATGGTAAAAGAGATTGCAAAGGCAAGTGGAAAAAAGATAGTAGAGTTAAAATGTCTTGCGCCAGCGGTCAAGATTGGTAGTAAGATGACGTGCAAAATAGGTGGGCTTGTTAATAAGGCATTTGGAAATAATTGTTATATGTTCGCTGTATCTAACTATAATGGGATTAAATATCAAAATATAAGTATGAAACAGAGCGTTATGGAGATGAATTCATAGTAGTATGAAGAAGAAAGTTTTATTTTTAGTTAATCATGATGTCGTAATTTACAATTTTCGCTTGGAATTAGTAGAAAAACTTATTGAAGAAGGTTATGATGTCTATATATCATCGCCGTATGGCGAACGGATAGACGATCTCATTAAATTAGGTTGTCATTATTATGAAATTGTTATTGATCGTCATGGAATGAATCCATTAAAGGAAACAAAATTATTGAATGATTATTGCAAGTTGATCAAAGTGATTCAACCAGATATTATATTAGGATATACTATCAAGCCTAATATATATGGTGCAATAGCCGCACAAAGAAAAAATATTCCATTTGTAGCAAACATAACAGGATTAGGAACTGCTGTTGAAAATGCAGGATTAAAACAAAAGATCTTGATTCAGTTGTATAAGTTGGCATTTCGAAAGGTGCAAAGAGTATTTTTTCAAAATGAAGAAAACAGAAAGTTTTTTCTTGATAATGGGATTGCAATAGGAAAACATGCATTATTGCCTGGCTCAGGAGTAAATTTGAAAAGATTTCCTTTATTAAAATATCCAGAAGATGATAAGATAATTCGTTTTGCTTTTATTTCACGTATTATGAAGGAAAAGGGAATTGATCAATATCTTGAGGCTGCTAAGAAAATAAAAGAAAAATATCCAAACACAGAATTTCACATTTGCGGTTTTTGTGAGAAAGAGTATGAGGGGCAACTTGAAGAACTGAATAATAATGGAACCGTGATATATCATGGAATGATACGGAATGTGTCAGATTTTTTGACCAATATACATTGTGTAGTTCATCCGACCTATTATCCAGAAGGGATAAGCAATGTTTTGCTGGAGGCTTGTGCTTCCGGAAGACCGATTATTACAACGAACAGATCTGGTTGCAGGGAAATCGTAGACGATGGTGTAAATGGGTATATGATTCCGCAAAAGGACAGTGGTGCTTTGATAGAGGCAATTGAAAAATTTATACATCTTTCAGAAGATGAAAAAAGAAGCATGGGTGTCGAAGGAAGATATAAAGTAGAGCAACAGTTTGATCGACAGATTGTTGTTGATGCATATATGAAAGAGATTGGAAGTTATGAATAAGTATATCCGAATGATGATTGAAGTTCCAACCGGAATTCTAAAAATGAGCATGATAAAGCTATTCCATGGAACAAGTGTAAAATTGTCGCTTATAAGTGCTATATCTCCAAGTGCTGAGATTACAGTTGACAGGAAGGCAAAAGTGTCTATAGGTTCGCAATTTCGACAGCGAAGTGGCAGTCATATAAGAATTAGAAATGGCGCAGAATTAAAAATTGGAAATAATGTTTCTGTGAATCATGGCTGTATGATAGTAAGTCATGAAAATATTGCGATTGGAAATGATGTACAGTTTTCCCCTAATGTTATGGTATATGATCACGATCACGATTATAGTGTTGATGGAGGCGTTAAATCTATGAAGTATAAGTGCTCATCGATTAGTATAGGAAACAATGTATGGATAGGAGCAAATTCAGTAATTCTTCGTGGATCTTCGATTGGAGATGGCGCTGTGATAGGTGCTGGAAGCGTAGTAAAAGGAAGTGTTCCGGCGGAAACAATATATATACAAAAAGGAAGAATAGAATTGCGTCAGGTAAAGGAATAAATGGTAGTGCGAATTATACATATGATTGGGTCACTAGATATTGGTGGTTCACAAACCATGATTATGAATATATATAGAAAGATTGACAGGAATAGGATTCAATTTGATTTTATAGTAGATCATTCAGATCAGCTATATTTTAAGGAAGAAATTGAAAAACTTGGCGGAAGAGTTTTTGTAATGCCGAGATTTAATGGGAAAAATATTTTTCAAGTTCAAAAAGCTTGGAATTGTTTTTTTGATGCACATCCAGAATATCATGTGTTGCATTCTCATGTAAGGAGTTATGCATCTATTTATTTCCCGATTGCAAAGAAACATGGTATAAAAACAATTGTGCATAGTCATAGTACCTCCAATGGTTCGGGCATAAAGTCGATTGCTAAAATTATATTACAGTATCCATTGAGATATGAAGCAGATTATTTCTTTGGTTGTTCTCTAAAAGCTGGAGAATGGTTATTTGGTAAAAGAATTGTACAAAGTGATAGGTATTTCACAATTAAAAATGCTATAGATACACAAAAATATTTTTTTAATAGAAAACAACGTAGCATATTAAGAAAACAACTTAGGATTGAAGAAGATGTAACAGTATTCATACATGTAGGGCGGTTGCATGAAGCAAAGAACCATATATTTTTGTTGTATGTGTTTGCAATGCTGATAAAAGAAATGCCGAATTCCATGTTATTGCTCGTAGGGGATGGAGAGTTATCATCGGAAATAGAAAAACAAATTGAACAATTAAATTTAAAATCAAATGTTAAAATGTTAGGGGCAAGAACTGACATCCCAGACATATTGAATGTGGCAGATGTTTTCTTGTTTCCATCAAAATGGGAAGGGCTTCCTGTAACAGTTGTTGAAGCGCAGGCATCAGGTCTTCCCTGTTTTGTTTCTGATAAAATTACAAAAGAGGTAGGAATATCAGAACTGGTGAAGTTTCTTCCTATTGACAAAGGAACACAGGTGTGGATTGACGCAATTAAAGAAACTGATTTGACTAGAAAGAATGTTATAGATAAAATTATTCAAGCGGGATTTGATATAAAGAAATCTGTTGAATGGCTAACAAAGTTTTATGAGGAAATAAATGGGTAAATATATATTACGATTAGACGATGCGGCAGAAAGAATGGATATTGTAAAATGGAATAGAATGGAAGTATTGTTAGATAAATATAATATTAAACCACTGGTAGGTGTAATTCCAAAGTGCCAAGATGCTATGATGGACGAATATCCAATTGATTCATCGTTTTGGAATAAAGTAAATAAATGGGAAAATAAGGGGTGGATTATAGCACTTCATGGTTATAATCATGTATATAGCACGAATGAGGGTGGTATTAATCCAGTGAATAAGAGATCAGAATTTGCTGGGATATCATTGGAACAACAAAAGAAAAAGATCCGTAGTGGGGTAAAAATATTTCGGGAAAATGGACATGACCCACAAGTTTTTTTTGCACCATCGCATACTTTTGATGAAAATACAATAAAAGCGTTAAAAGAAGAGAGTAATATTAGAATTATTTCTGATACTATAGCGAATAGAACTTATCAAAAATATGGTATGACATTTGTACCACAACAGTCTGGGAGAGTAAGAAAGTTACCATTTCATTTGATTACTTTTTGCTATCATCCGAATGTGATGAAAGAACAAGATTTCTTTGTGTTGGAAAGGTTTATAAAACAAAATAATAATAATTTTATAAAGTTTCCAATAAAACAAAGTGAAAGAAAGATGTCAGTGTATGATAGATTTCTTGAAAAAATATATTTTGCAAGGAGAAATTAGTTGAACAGAAAGATATTATTTTATATTAATACAATTGTGCGTAATGGGGCTGAAAGAGTTATGACTAATTTAGCCAATCAATGTGTTACAGAAGGCTATGAAGTCGTTTTTGTTACATCATATTCGGTGCTAAATGAGTATAAATTAGAAAAATCTATTCATAGATTTAATTTGGAAAGTAAAGAAGAGAAGCAGTCTTTTATTAAGAGGAATTATTTACGTGTTTTAAAATTACGAAAAATATGTAAACAAGAGAAGCCAGATATACTTATTTCTTTTATGGCAGAACCGAATTTTAGATCCATTTTGGCAACCTTGGGGTTGAAAACAAAAGTTATCATTTCGGTTCGCAATGATCCGAATGTAGAGTATAGAGGAAAATTGTTTAAATTAATGGGGAAAATCCTTCTACCGTTAGCAGATGGATGCGTATTTCAAACGCATGATGCAAAAAAATGGTTTCCCAAAAAGTTACAGAGTAAAAGTACAATTATTGTAAATGCGGTAAAAGATGAATTTTATGATGTAAAACGAAATCCACAAAAACATTTAATGATTTCATGCGGAAGATTAGAAAAACAAAAGAATTATCCATTGCTGATTGCTGCATTTGGTGAAGTTACAAAAAGATTTCCTGATGCCATGTTATATATATATGGGACTGGTTCTTGCATGAGTGAAATACAGAAAAAAATTACAGACATGGGATTGAAGAATTCAGTAATATTAAAAGGACAGACGGATAATGTACCAGAAGCATTGGCTGAGGCGGATGTATTCTTGATGACATCTGATTATGAAGGAATGCCTAACGCGTTGTTGGAAGCGTCGGTTGTGGGAGTCCCTTGTATAGCAACAGACTGCCCGTGTGGTGGTGTAAAAATGATTCTTACGGACAAAGAGAATGGATTACTAGTCCCGGTGGGCGATAAAAAAAGTTTGGTAAAAGCTATAATATATCTTATAGATAATGAAGAGGAAAAGAAAAAGTATTCTCAATCGAGCAAAAACAGAGCAAGACAATATCAATCAGATATTGTACTTAATGAGTGGATTGATTATATTAAGAGTATAGTAGGATAAAATGAAAGTATATTTACTTATTTATTTAGTAACAATTATATTATGTATAATAGAAACAAATTTAGAGTATGTAACAATTGGAGTTAGAAAAATTTCAACTTCTGTTTTTTCCACAATTATTATATACCCATATATATTATTGTTAGGGGTTTTGCGCTCAGAAGTATTGGGAGTTGACACTTTGAATTACAAAAATAACTATTGGGATGTCTATAAAAATCTGGATTTATTAAATGCTATAAAATATGATTCAGATGTAGGATATGGGCTTATGAATTGGGGAATATCCAGGTTTACATCTGATTTTTGGGTATTTAGAGCAATTTTGTTTGCTATTACATTTTCAATTATAAGTGTTTGGATATGGAAATATTCAAAAAATGTTGCACTTAGTTATTTTATTTTTATTGCATTAGGGTTTATAGGATTTGATTTTACGATTTTAAGACAAGCGCTTGCGGTTAGTTTGTCTGTTTGGAGTTACAAGTATTTGATAGAAAGAAAAACATTTAAATTTGTTTTGATTGTTTTACTTGCAGCTTTTTTTCATAAGACGGCTTTAATCATGTTGTTGATTTATCCACTACTCTCAAAGAGAGTGACGGAATTAAAAAAATGGATTAAAATTGTTTATCTGATAGGAGCAGGAAGCATAGTAGCTATCGGTGGAAAAGTAATAGCGATACTATATCACAGAAATGATTATACTTTGGATATGAATCAAGGACATGGATACAGTTTGTTACTATTTTATATTGGTGTTTTTTTGATTATTTATTTTTTTATTCAAAGAATTTCGCAAAGAGATGAGCTACTATATGAGTATGATATAGCAATATCAAGCATTTACGTTCAAATAATAGCAACTTCAATAAGCATTTTTACCAGAATGTTGAAATATACAACGTCATATTTATTTGTTTTAATTCCAGATGTTATGGATAAACTAGACAAAAAAACAAAAAATGTAATGTTAGTTGTTGTTGTCTTGGTAATGTCAGTTTTATTTTTGAAAAGCCATGGGGCTGAGGAAAATATAATACCTTATATGTCACACTTTATGGATATGAAAAAACTATAAGAAAAGATATGAAAGAAAAGATGATTAGAAAAATAAAGAACGTGTTTAAAATAATAACTAATAAAGAAAGCAGATTTGAATATATTACATCCCTTGGCTTTTTTAACTATATGAAAGACGAGGTGTTTTTAAAAATAAAATATAAAATAATGATGGGGAAAAAGCTAAATTTAGATACCCCGATTACATTTGATGAAAAGTTACAATGGCTTAAGCTATTTGATAGAAATCCAATATATACAACTATGGTCGATAAAGAAGCCGTAAAAGAATATGTTTCTAATTTGATAGGTAAAGAGTATGTTATTCCAACATTACAGGTGTGGGATAAGGTTAGAAATATAGATATATCAAAGCTGCCCAATCAGTTTGTGCTTAAATGTACCCATGATAGTGGTGGAGTTATTATTTGTAAAGATAAAGAAAAGTTTAATATAAAGAAAGCAAAAAGGAAACTTAATAAGTGCATGAAACGGAATTATTACTGGATGGGAAGAGAATGGCCATATAAAAATGTTCAACCTAGAATTATCGCAGAAAGGTATATGGAAGATAATTCCGATGGGGAATTGAGAGACTATAAATTTTATTGTTTTAGTGGACATCCTAGATATTTGTTGTTGGCAACAAATCGACAAAGTGAAAATAATCAACTATGTTTTGATTATTTTGACATGGAATTCAAACATTTAAATTTGGTTAATTTTTGGCATCCTAATGCACAAGTGATGCCTCATAGACCAAAAAATTATGACAAGATGATTGAACTTGCAAAAATATTATCGGCAGGATTACCACATGTAAGAGTTGATTTTTATGAAGTAAATGGAAAGATTTATTTTGGCGAATTGACTTTTTATGATATGTCCGGTTTCTTAAAATTATATCCAGATACTTGGGAAAAGGAATGGGGAAGATTAATTGATTTGAGCACAATTCAGAAAAAATAGTTTTTTGCAGGAAGACTCATTGAGATGTATTGATGCAAAAATATTATTAGTGTCTTGTTGGTTATCAGATTTGTTAATATGTAGTAAGTTTTTATAGAAATAAAGGATTTAGATTATGGGTTGTTTTGAGCTAATGATTAAGATTAAATATGGAAAAGTATAGTATATGGAGATCAGCTATGAAAGTAATGTTTTTAATATCTAATTTGGGCAGTGGGGGAGCAGAAAGAACGGTTCAATATTTAGCAGATTATCTATCATGTAAAGGTGATGTAGTAACTGTCGTAAATATTGGCAACATTAAATTTTATGATATAACTAAAAATGCAAAATTAATAGAGCTAAATATTCCGTCTATTCCTAAAAATATCCTTGATAGAGTAAAAAACATAATGTTACGCTTTATTAAGGTGAGATTAACAGTGAAGAAGGAACGACCAGATTTAATTTTTTGTATTATGCCAGGCGAAATTCGATATTTAATTGGGTTGAAAAAAAATTGCGCTTTCAAATTGATAAGTTCAGAAAGAATATTACCAGAAATTCATTCAAAAAAAGAGTTGAAGAGTATATTAAGACATTATAAAATGTGTGATGGAGTGATTTTTCAAACAGATAGAGCTGCTAAATTTTATTCTGACCTGATTGAATGTGAAAGTAAGGTTATACATAATGCTGTTGGAAATGAATGGGTTTATCATGAATATCCTAGAGATAATATACGAAACACTATATCTGCAATAGGGCGATTATGTGATCAAAAAGATTATGTAACACTAATTCAGGCATTTGAGATAGTTCACCGTGTATATAGAGACTACAATCTCGAAATATATGGTGAGGGACCAGATAAGGCTAAGATTGAAAACTTAATTGAATATTTGAATTTACAGAATTGTGTTATGTTGAAAGGCGTTTGTAAAAATGCTATTCAGAGAATTGCGGATACACGTATGTTTGTGTTAAGTTCAAAGTATGAGGGAATGCCTAATGCATTAATGGAAGCTATGGGAGTTGGTCTTCCGGTTATATCAACAGATTGTCCAAATGGACCAGCGGAATTAATAGAGAATGGAATAAATGGGATGCTAGTTCCTGTGGGTGATGTACAGGCATTGGCTGAAGCTATAATTTACTTTATTGAAAATGAAGAAAAAGCTGAAAGCATGGGAAAAAAAGCAAAAAGTATATTGATAACACATAGTATAGAAAATCAAGCAAACGAATATAGAGAGTTTTTGCATAGTATATTTGGAAAATGTTAGTTATACATTAAGCCAATTGTGGTTAAAAATACATTTACTAAATAAAAATACTATACATACAAGAAAGGAGTATTCCAATTAAATTTTGAATTGATTGGATATAATAAAAAATGATAAGAACTGTAATTAATATAGTATTTGATCCAATAAAGCGTTTCCATTTTTTGGATAAATTGGGTTTTTATTCTGGTTTAAGTGATGAAGAGTATTTAAAGAAATATTTTAGAATTAGGGAAGGAAAAAAGTTAAATTTAAATGATCCCAAAACACTTAATGAAAAATTACAATATTTAAAACTTTATAACAGAAAAGAAGAATATTCCAAGATGGTTGATAAGGTTGAAGCTAAGAAATATGTTGCAGAAATAATTGGAGAAAAGTATATTATTCCAACATATGGTGTTTGGAATAATTTTGATGACATAAGTTTTGATCAGTTGCCAGATAAATTTATTTTAAAATGTACACATGATAGTGGTAGAGTATTTATATGTAATGGTAAATCAAAGTTTGATTTTAAAGAAGCCAAGAAAAATATTAGTGCACGGTTAAAAATAAATTATTATAAGTATGGAAGAGAATGGGTTTATAAAGATGTCAAACCAAGAATTATCGCTGAAAAATTATTGACAAACAAAGATAATTCTCCTGCGATTGATTATAAGTTTTATTGTTATGGGGGAAAGCCTATTTATTTTATGTATTCAGTTGGGGAGGCAGATCATAACGTAAAAAATCACAAATTTGATATGAATTTGAAATCAATAGATCATTTGTTTAAAAAACAAGTAGCTATTGCAGAAACGGATATAGTTTTACCGGATAATATGTCAGAGATGATAGAAGTAGTAAAGAAATTATGTGTAGGATTTCCACATATTAGAGTGGATTTATATAATGTAGATGGAAAGATTTATTTTGGCGAGTTGACTTTTTATACAAGTTCTGGATTTATTCATATTGATTCTGAAGAATATTCAGATTATCTTGCAAGTTTAATTGATTTGTCTGAAATAAAAAGGGAAAAGGATAAAATATAGGGCAGGAGTTCGATGTGGGGAGATGTGAAATTAAATTTTGTAGAGAAAGACAGAAATTCAAGTATAGTATGGAGTTGAACAGGCTTCATATTTTGATAGGATATACTTATGTGCGAATGAAGGGATAAAGATGCTTATGGTAGTTGATCAAATAAAATGCATAGCACTAGATTTAGATGGAACATTGCTACATCCAATGGGAAAAATTTCTGATGATTCTATGCGGATTTTAAAAACGTATGACGAAAGAAAGATTAAGATTGTTATTTGCTCAGGAAGGCATTATAGAGAAATTACTTTATTATTAAGAGAATGTGGAAATATAAATTATTCATATATTATTAGTTGCGATGGACAATATATACATGATAGAGAAGGAAAATTGGTTTGGAATAATGCATTTCTTAAAAAATTGGATGTTAATTATATTCAGAATATCTATGCTAAAGCACCAATTTCTTTTTTTACAGATTTACGTGATTATTATATAGCACCAACCCTGTTAACCTATTTTAAGAAAATTGTATTTAGCAATGGTAAGGAGTGTATTTTTTATAAGTATAATAAGTGTCCTGATGATGCGGAAATTGAGAAAATTGTTTTAAATTTGAAAATGTCGGAGTATCACAAAAAAAAGCTATCAAAGAAATACACTATACATGAAATTAACAATGAAAAAGTGGAACTCCTAGAGAAAAATGTAAATAAATATACAGCGTTGTTGAAATGCAGTCATTATTTGGAGATAGATACCGATGAGATATTGTACTTTGGAGATGATTTAAATGATGTAGAAGTGTTTGACAATTTGTCGCATTGTGTAGCTATGGGCAATGCTGCTGAACAGATAAAGAAGAGAGCCGCATATATTACAAAAACAAATAAAGAAGATGGAGTTGCTTTTTTCCTGACGAGTGTATTGAATAAGTATATAGATTGATATTAGTATTGTGTTATCATAGAATGTAGGTGAAAATTGAGGAAAAGATTATTATATAATACATTAACATCACTATTGTTGCAATTAGTTACAGTTATATGTGGATTTATATTACCAAAATATATTCTTTTATATTTTGGATCAGAGGTAAATGGTCTCGTATCATCAATTACTAGATTTTTATCATTAATAACCTTCCTGGAAATGGGAGTTGGAGCTGTCATACAAAGCTCGTTGTATGAACCTTTAGCAAAGAAAAATCAATTGGAAATTAGTGAAATTATAGTATCAGGAGGGGCTTTTTTTAAAAAAATTGCACAGGCATTACTAGTTTATGTTATAATACTTGTTATTTTTTTCCCGATTATTTCAAATACATCATCTCAGTTTGATTGGTTTTTCACGGCGACCTTAATTGTATCCATAAGTATAAGCTCATTTGCACAGTATTATTTCGGAATTATTGATAGATTATTACTTGCAGCGGATCAAAAAGGATATATACAATATGGCACGCAAATTATAACATTGCTTGTTAATTTGTTGATAAGTGTAGCTTTAGTAAAAGCAGGATATTCTATACAGTCTGTAAAGTTAGTTAGTTCATTGCTTTTTCTGATAAAACCATTAGTGATAAGAGTATATGTTAATAAACAATATAATATAAATCGTAAATTGAAATTAACTAGAGAACCAATTAAACAAAAATGGAATGGCATTGCGCAGCATATAGCCGCAATTATACTATCAGACACGGACACTGTGGTATTGACGATTTTTTCAACGATGGCAAATGTTTCGATTTATTCTGTTTATTTTATGATAGTAAATGGAATTACATGTTTGATTGAAGCATTAGCTAGTGGTATGCAATCCATTGTTGGGGATTTGTGGGCTAGAAAAGAATATGGAAAACTTAATAACTTTTTTGAAATTATAGAATTATTTATTCATTCTATAACGACATTATTTTTTTCTTGTATGTTAATATTAATTATCCCTTTCGTAAAGGTGTATACTATCGGCATATCTGATGTTAATTATAATCAGCCATTATTTGCAGTATTACTTGTTGCTGCATATGGAGTCTATTGTTTGAGAATGCCGTATATTATGGTGATTTTTGCTGGAAGTCATTATAAACAAACACAGAAATGCTTTATTGTTGCTGCAATTTTAAACATACTTATTTCGATGATATCTGTATCGAAATGGGGGCTTGTTGGAGTTGCTATTGGTACATTGGTTGCAATGGTGTACCAGACGGGGTGGATGGCGTTGTATGATAGTAAGAATCTGATTAAGCGTTCATTTAAAAATTTCGTAAGACAATGTTGCATAGATATAGTATCGACAATTTTGACAATTTTTGTGACTAGTTTAATTAGAATTAATGTTGCCACATATTTTGATTGGGTGGGCATGGCCATATTATTTTTTATTATTGCAAGTATTATTACATTTGGTACCAATTTTATTTTCAATAAATGTAAGATGAAAAATTTGTTTATGTTTATATTTAAAAGGACAACTGTTTTTTATAAAAAATATTGAAAAGATGGTTTATTATTTGCAGATAACAAATGATTACCATATGTTTAGAATATCTTGATGCCAAACATCAATTAGCATTGCAAAGTTACTATAGAAATATATATTCTGCGTGAAAAACATTTTGTCAATATCCAATTGATTAAAATCTAGATCAAGGTGGCTATAAAATATTTTAATCGAGTAGTCAAGCTATAGAAAAAAGTCTATAGCGCCTGAAGGTTATTGAACCCTAATACTAAAAGGAAGGAAAGATGTGATAGTTAGCTCCGCTAATTATCATACAAGTGAACTAATGGAAATTAATGCAAAAGAGGAACTGAAAAAATGTACATATGTAAAAACGTGTTTGATGTTATTTGTTATTTTGGGACATAGTATAATTTTTTGGAGAGGTGATTGGTTTTCGGAGGCACCCAAAATGCAATGAGATTGGATGGTGTATATACTTGATTGGATTAATTCATTTCATGTATATGCGTTTACATTAGTATCAGGGTATATATTTGCGTATAAGAAAAACAAAGGTGACTATAATGATCTAGTGTGTTTTGTAAAAACGAAGGTGAAAAGATTATTAATTCCATATATCTTTGTTATGCTTATATGGGTAGTGCCTATTTCGGAAATTTTCTTTAAATGTGATATAGAAGTTATTGTTAAAAACTATTTTTGGGGAATTAATCCGAGTCAGTTGTGGTTCTTATTAATGCTGTTTTGGGTTTTCCTAATTAGTTGGATTTTATATTACATATTTAAAAAGAAAATTTTAGGATGTGCGTGTGCTATGGGATTTTATTTACTAGGGTTTATTGGGGGAGGATGGATTCCAAATGTGTTTTGTATATTGACGGCCTGTAGATATGTAATATTTTTCTATCTGGGCATTCAAATTAGAATTTGTCATGAAAATGGAGAAAAAGCTAAAACCGAAAGAATTCCATGGTGGAACTGGTGTATTTTGGATGCTTTATTTTTTGCTATGAGTCAAATTATGATGGAAACGAATTATTTACATTATTTGCTGGAATTCTTTTCTAATATTATTGGTGCTATTATGGCGTTTTATGTTTTACAGAAAATTGCAGATTGGTCTAAATGGTATGATAAAAAATCGTTTACTAATTTATCGAAATGCATGATGCCAATTTACTTATTTCATCAACAAATAATTTATTTTGTTATATCAGCACTAAACGGAAAAGTTCATCCTGTTCTAAATGCGTTTGCTAATTTTACTATTTCACTATTTGTAAGCTGGTTAATCAGTTGGTTATTACTAAAATGCAAGATTACAAAGTTCTTGATAGGACAGAAATGATTTATAGGGAATGACGATTTTTATATGTGGGATATCCGAAAGCAAAGGAATGGGGATGTGAAAGAGCAGAGAGTCTTTTTATTGAAACTACTGAATATTCTTGTGCGATGAATTCGCACTTCCGGAAATTTGGAAATCAGATGTCCGGAAGTGGAAATCATCTATGCAAGTTTAATCTCGCATTGATTTATCCAAGCCATAAACCTCACGCATGGATCTGTCATGCTCATCATCAATGCTTGTGATGTTGATCTGATAACTATCATGTGCAATACGATTAATGATTGCATCGGCAAGCGGACTTGCTTTGCCTCCAAGTCTTCAACAAGTAATAACTACGGTAAAGCAAAATTGGCTTTGCAGACCCTGATTTGTGCTCCAGAGACAAGTATTATTTGTTGACGATTTGGTCTTGTTGAATAAATCAAACAGTGTGAGTTACCCTTCGACAAGCTAGCTTGTCGATTGGTGATTGAACTTATGCTGATTCATGATTCACAATTGTTCGTAAGTCATCAATTGGTTGAGAATTAATTATTCTGCCATAATGACTATTCTATTAATGTAGCTTTATATAAATGATGATAAATTATGAATTGTTTGATTCGAGAATAAGGATTTGGAGAATTTAGACTAAGGCGGTAGATATAATGGAAAAAGGAATGCGATTATGCGGAGGTACGTTCTTTACATTATTGATCAAAATTAAAAATAATAGAAAGATAACGAATCCTGAGTGTTTGCAAGGTTTAGTGAATATTTTTCACGCTGATACAGAGCATTTCAAGGACAGTACATATACGTCTGAAACCTCATCATATAAAAATTGTGAATTGGGACATTCAGAATGGCTGGTTTTTGATGATAGGGATGTGGTGAAAGACTTTTCAGATAAAATAGGTAATCCTATTCAGTATGTACAGATATTGAAAGAGATGGAGAATTTTGTTGGTGATTATTTGTCACAAGAAGAAAAAAAGCAAACTTGGTTAGTGCATGCCTTATTAGAATTAATTGAGTCGGATGATTTTATTCCATCTGATGCAATGTTTTATATTAATAAAGATGGGCAGTCTGTCATTAAGGAAAAGTTAGTATCAGATACTCTGAATATATATGTTCCATCATTTTTATTGGGAATTTGGCATTATATTATTGCAAATGTCGATGATAATTTAGTTGGAAAGAACACCCTTGCAAAGTGGAATGGTAAGCGTGATAAACATACAATTGGAAAGCTGTCAAATTTAAATATTAATGGAAGTTTTTCTTGCGTGTCAGTGAATGGCTACAAACAAAAATGCGATGGTATGGAAAAAGAAGAATGTGCTAAGCGCATAGAAACAAAAAAAGAACAGAAATCAACTACACTTGAACAAAAATTAATGGCTTCGGGACAGGCGATTGCAGAAGTGTGGGAACAAAAAATCAAGAACATTGAAAATGAATTTGAAAAGAAAATTTTGTATTCGAGTGTTATTCTTTCAGATGCTGAAGTTGATAAATATAAAAAAAATGATGCTGCAACGGTAGATGTTACATCCTTTTTTGATCCCAATAACAATAAGCTGATATATAGGTATGTTGGAACGGCAAATTTTACTCGAAAATTGGATGAGTTTATGAATCAGAATGTTGTTATATCAGCATATATTGATAATTGTAGGATTGAGAGTTACACAACTTATGACAATTGGAAATCGAAGAGTTATGTAAATAATATACTTTCTGAAGGCGATTATGAGTGCAAAATTTGGTTCAAAATTATCAAGCATAAGGATGAGAATACTTGTCAAGTTCAAATACTTATAATAGAGGAGAAATGACATGAAAACTAGAAATGATAGAATGCGTTATTTTAGAATTGGAGAATTTGCTGCAAGTATGATGCTTAAAGGTATTATACATCCTGATATGCAAGAAGCAAATTTGAAAACTCGAAATGGTGTTGTAGTGACTTGTGATTTTGGTGATATAAAGAGGTTTCATTTTCCAGAAAAGATAGATAAAAAGATCGTCAGGCAATTAATCGATGCATTGTTTCCGCCTATGGAAAATATTCTTAAAGACTTTGAGTTAATGAGTTTTTTTAGAGCGGGATTTTTATCAATCGGAGGTATGTTTGGAAAACATATTTTTGATGGATTAGATGATAGTGGAGTGAACAGTTTTAGATATTTATCTGTTATTCCTGAGATTGTTATGAAGGAAAAAATGGATGATAGCTATATGGAATCAGAAAAAGCGTATTATGAAGATTGGAAGAATGCTATTATAAATATTTTGCTTGATCCCAATACGGGAGAAATTCTTATAAATTCGATTCAAAAACTTATGGATACAGTTTGCAATGAAAATAAATATTATGCGGATCAATTATTGCTGTTGAAAGCTTGTGAGAGTTTTGAACAGACAGAAGAGAACATGGGCTTTTGGATTACGGCACTTCATTTTGCTTTTGAATCGGTAAAGAAAGGTTACATTTATACTGGTTATGGTGTACTAAGGAAAGTATTGCAGTTGGATGAGAAAGCGTTACCTGTAATAACTGCGTATCGTACAAAAATAGAGGAAATGCTTGAATTTCGTAATATGAATAAAAAAATTCAGATATTTATAGATGAGTGTACAAAGTATGATTTTCTACAACTGTTGTGGATTGTGAATGACATAGATAGATTTATGGGGAAAACCACCTATAGCATAGAGCTATAGGTGGGGCTTAGATATATTGATCATGCTTACATATGCTTAGATTGTATTTCTGTTACATTCGAGAGCGCAAGTGAAAACATGAGTCCTTGGTTAAAACGAACTTCATCTTCGGGTCTTAAGATATCTACAACATCGATAATGTCATCATGGTCAAGAGTCATTATTTGACCACATTTAATCATTGCCAATTTGTGATTAAGGCCAGCATAATGTTTGATAATTACATTAGCTTTTATATCCAGACGTTTAATTTTAGAAGTGATGTAGCAGACAATTATGCTGTTGGAATAGGTATTCCCGATATTGTTCTGACATACAACTGCATAATGATTGCCTAACATTGTGTGGGTGTTGGCAGAACATGGAAAAGGGTTCTTAACAAATACAATGGAATTTCTTCTAATCTCTTTTTTCATTGGGGGTTACTCCTTTTACTGGTTTGTAGTTGAACTGCCCGTCGGCAGTAGCCTTCGAAGGTAGGTGGGGTTAACCACTACAACAATAATCAAGTTTATGGAGTTTAGTGACAATCGTTTATGACGTTTATTGGGTTTATATGCGAAAAATTATATGTGATTGAAAATCAGTTAATAATTATATCAGGGGGATAAATTATGATAGAAAAGAACAATATATTTATTTTATTGTTTTAACCGTATTATTTTATTTATTTAATATTCCAACGCGCGTGTTTGAGTGGTTTTTTATGCTTTTTTTACCTGTCTCATTTTAGTTTATCGAATTTAGAAATTGCCAAAGCAAACCGGTTAAAACCGTATGAATACGTTGCTTATCTGTTAATAGAGATACCGAAGCATATGGATGACAAGAATCAGGACTTTTTTAAGGATCTGTTGCCATAGTCACAAGAACTGCCGTCACACATACGGAAGCCGGTAAAAACAGAAATCAAGAGATAACCATGCCGTGAAAACAGCATCTAATTTGTCAAGGTACTCGGGTTGCACCGTTTACAGAGTAAGTAAAACTAATAATGTTATTATGGAACAGTATGTGAATTGTCAGATATAGCATTAATGTAGGAATTGATAATAAATTGTTTTTCACATATAATTAGTAGTGTAAATAGTTAAAAATATGATTTTGAGAGAAAAATGAAAGGATACAAATATGGGAGCTGATAAGCAGATGGAAATTCAAAGTTTGAAATTGACGAATTTTCGTGGAATAGAGCAGGCAGAATTGGCTTTAGATGGTAAATCGGCGGTTATTTATGGTATTAACGGCATGGGAAAGTCAACTGTTTTGCGGGCGTGTAGTGTCCTATTCTTTAGAATACTAAATATGCTGACCGAATCAGATCTTGGTAGTGATGGCAAGGTGAAAATTGAAGATTCTGATATAAAAATAGGTGCTCAAACGGCTCGTATATCTATGCAGTTAAATATAGACCATACAATATACCCTTATTTTCGTGGCGCGGAATCAAATGGAAAAAGGATACATTTGGTAGGGGAAGCAAAGCGTATAGTTGAGCAATTTAGAAGATTGTATGTGGGACAATATATGGTTTTGGAAGAGGAAGAAACGGATGAGTCCGATAGGGAAAGTACCAGAGAGTTAGTATTTAATGAAAGTAATATGCCCATATATGCCTCCTATGGAGTAAATCGTTATGTATCGGATCGCAGAAATATAGTCTTGAAAAAGGACATAAAATTAACTGGAAAATTGGAGGCTTTGAGAGATGTTTTTGATCCAACTATCAATTTTCAGTTATTTTTTGAATGGTTTCGAGGACGGCAGGAGTATGAGAACAGTAAAAGAGTGGAGAAAGAGTCTTTTAAGGATGCACAGTTATCCGCGGTGCGAGAAGCTGTTTTAAAGATTATGGACAATGATTTCTCTGATATCAAAATTAAAATTGATAATGAAGATGCACAGATGGTCGCTGTAAAACACCATACAGAATTAAGTATTGCTCAATTATCGGAAGGTGAAAAGTGTGTTTTGGCGATGACGGGGGATTTGGCTCGTAAATTGGCAATTGCGAATCCTAGTAGAGAAAATCCATTGGAGGGAGAAGGCGTCGTATTGATTGATGAGGTGGATTTACATCTGCATCCTTCGTGGCAGGGACGTATGATGCCTCTCCTGTTTCGTACATTTCCAAATATTCAGTTTATAGTTACTACACATTCGCCTAAAGTTCTTAGTGAGATTAAAGATGAGGCTAATATATTTGAAATTTATCAAGATGGAAATGCTATAAATGTTCGGAAACAGAATTCTATGAATGGATGGGATATTAATCACATTATGCGTGATTTTATGCATACAGATATTTTAAATGAGGAAACAAAAAAGCTAATTGATGAAATCTATAATTGCATTGAAAACGAAAATTTTGATCAGGCAGAAGAACTTGTTGATCAGTTGGCAAAAATTACAGACGAAATGAACGTAGAAGTTGTTCGTGCCAGAACACTAATTCATAGGAAACGATAATATGAAAAGGATATACAAAAATGATGAACCACAGGAAATTTTGCAGTGGAAAAGTAAATTTAAAAATAAAAATGGAAGAGTGCCGAGGTATTCTGATTTAAATGAAGTCGAAAATCTACCCCATAAGATTTTCCTGAAAAATAGTTTGATATCGGAGCAAGGTCATATTTGCTGCTATTGTTGTAAACCTATTAAGACAGATAATTCGCATATTGAACATATCCGTCCAAAAGAAAGGGATGAATATAGAGCAATATCGTTAGAATATGAAAATTTGTTAGCGTCTTGTCAGGGATACCATGATCGGGAAGAAAATTGTGGTCATAGCAAAGACAATGCATTTAATGAAGAATTATTTGTTTCTCCATTGGAAGAAAATTGTGAATCGTTATTTGAATTCAGTGATAGGGGAAAGATTAAAGCTGTTGACGGAAATGAACGGGCTGGGTATACGATTGAGCTATTAAACTTGGATACAGAACAGTTAAATGCAGCAAGAACAGAAGCTATGTGGGTTTCAGGGGCGATGGATGAACTTACAGAGGATGAATGTCAGAAATTATTGGATAAATTTGAAAATGTAGATGAGAGAGGACGATATGCAGGATTTAGTGATGCGATTGTGTATCAATTAAAGAAACAGTTAGCATATTTGACACAACATTGATTGCTTGTGCAGTATTTTATTAGTCGAGAATTTCAAAGTCTAACTGTATGGAAGAAGATTGAAAGTAAATGAAAAGAGAAGAAATAAAAGAATATAGAAATACTTTTTCGGAACAAACTATTAATGAGATTGCTGAATTGTATGATTCAGGTGAAAAAATTGCTCATATAATAGAAAAATATCAACTTGAAATTTCACCTGGGCAAATGACATACTTTTTGCCAAAAATTTCAACAGAATATATATGTCCTTATTGTAAGGTACCTATGTTAAAGAGAAGAAATCGAAATACTGGATCTTGGGTTACTGAAAAAATCGTATGTGGTATATGCGGGCATTTATATACAGATGGTTTCGGGAAATGTTATTGTGAAAATTGTAAAAAGAGGGTAATTGATGCTATACAAATGGATAAACAGATTATTAGGACAAACTATGAGGCACTAATACCGATTAAAAAATTGGAATTTGGAGAGTTAAAGTTTTCGCAACAATGTATGTTATATATCTTATACTACATGGAGGAAATATATAGTGATCTAGAAGTGATTCCAAGTTCTGCACTACAATCGAGATTAAAAATGGAACTTATTTCGCAGTTGAAAAATGATGGAATTTTATATGTTTCACCAGAGTCTGATTTATATGCTTTTGCTCATGAAAACTTTCCATATGTATATGATGAAAGTCTAGTTGACTATTTTGTTAATGTGCATTTTTCGTCAGAAGAAAAACGGCTTATAGCTAATAGGATGTTTTCAACAAATGAAGACATGCTCACAGACGAAATCAAAGAACTCATACATAAATTTATGTATGAGGATTTGTTGGACAATTTTGAGGAATTGTTGAGGGACAGAAACATTGCTTTTGCTCCAACCGGTAAGCAGTTAAGTGAGTTTTATGATTTATTAAATGAATTAAGTTATACACAATTAAGATTTCTTTGTTATAAAGTGGCTGTGTTTTATAGTGACGGTATTACAACGGGAAAAATTTATAAGGGAAAGGCTCCGAAACAAGTTTTAGCATCGGTATCAACATTTTACCATAATACTATGAAAAAATTTGGAACTGTATACAAATCCAATATAGAATATATTGGTGAGCAACTTCGCTTTTTGATTGAAAGTGTACTTAAAAAGGATATAATGATTTTAGATGATACGATCTCGATATTAGCGAATGAGCGCTAGATAGGAAATTTAAAAAAAAATGAGGGTATTTAGAAATGGATAGGATGAAAACAATTTTAGTTACAGGTGCGGCAGGTTTTATTGGCGCAAATCTGTGTTTAAAGTTATTCAGAAAGTATGAAAATGTACATATTATTGGCATTGATAATATGAATGCATATTATGATGTCAGTATCAAGAAATGGAGACTATCGGAAATAGAGCGAGTAGCCGGAGTTGTTAGCTCAAATGGATCCAGGTGGGATTTTGTTGAAGGTAACTTAGCTGATAAAGAGTGTATTAATAGGCTTTTTGACACATACAAGCCGGATCTGGTTGTTAATCTTGCAGCACAGGCGGGAGTACGCTATTCCATTACCAATCCGGACGCGTATATTGAGAGCAACCTGATTGGATTTTACAATATTTTGGAAGCATGCCGTCATTCTTATGATAATGGGCAAGCAGGAGTGCAGCATCTGGTTTATGCAAGTTCCTCCAGTGTGTATGGATCAAATAAGAAGGTTCCGTATTCAACGGATGACAAGGTGGATAATCCGGTTTCCTTATATGCGGCGACGAAGAAGTCGAATGAATTGATGGCGCATGCGTATAGCAAGCTTTATAATATTCCGTCTACCGGGCTTCGTTTCTTCACGGTGTATGGTCCGGCGGGCAGACCGGATATGGCATATTTCGGTTTTACCAATAAGCTGCGGAATAATGAAAAGATTCAGATTTTCAATTACGGAAACTGCAAGCGGGATTTTACATATATCGATGATATTGTAGAAGGAGTCATGCGTGTGATGCAGGCACCACCGGAAAAGAAGATTGGAGAAGATGGATTGCCGATTCCGCCATATGCGGTGTACAATATTGGAAATAACCATCCGGAGAATCTTTTGGAGTTTGTTGATATTCTGCAACAGGAGTTAATTCGTGCGGGAGTTCTTCCGGAAGATTATGATTTTGACAGTCATAAGGAACTGGTACCGATGCAGCCGGGTGATGTGCCGGTTACTTATGCGGATACATCTGCTTTGGAGCGTGATTTTGGATTTAAGCCGAGTACCGATCTGCGGACCGGGTTACGGAAGTTCGCGGAGTGGTATAAGGAGTTTTATAGTTAGAAAGTATTCTTTACAAAGATAATAGTATACGAATGGATAAAATTGTAAGAGTATTTTGTTTAGAAATGTGGCAGGAATCATTTGATTCCTGCTATCTTAAAAAGTTAATCAGAGATATTAATCACGTTGAAATAAATCACGGGTGTATACTTTATCATGTACATCATCCAAATTTGAGTCATAGCGGTTTGCAATAATGCTATAACTCATTTTTTTGAATTGATCCAGATTATTTACAACTTTACTTCCGAAAAAGGTGACACCATCTTCGAGAGTTGGTTCGTAAATGATAACAGTTGCGCCCTTCGCCTTGATACGCTTCATGACACCTTGAATACTGCTCTGGCGGAAGTTGTCGGAATTGCTTTTCATGGTAAGTCGGTAGACACCTATAATAATTTCTTTCTCTTTGGAAACATCCCATTGACTGTTGGCTTCGTAGGCACCTGCCAATTGAAGAACACGGTCTGCAATAAAATCTTTTCTTGTTCGGTTACTTTCTACAATAGCGGACATCATATTTTGTGGCACATCATTATAGTTGGCAAGAAGCTGTTTGGTATCTTTCGGGAGGCAGTAACCGCCATAACCGAAGGATGGGTTGTTGTAATGGGTTCCGATTCGCGGATCAAGACACACACCATCGATAATATCTCTTGTATTTAATCCTTTCATTTCTGCATAAGTATCCAATTCATTAAAATATGATACACGAAGTGCCAGATAGGTATTGGCAAATAATTTTACAGCCTCTGCTTCGGTGAATCCCATAAACAGTGTATCGATGTTTTCCTTGATTGCTCCATCCTGCAGTAATGCTGCAAAAGTGTGGGCAGCTTCGACCAGATGTGAATCTTCCGGATCAGTAGATACAATGATACGGCTGGGATAGAGATTGTCGTACAGTGCCTTGGATTCACGTAGAAATTCAGGGCTGAAGATGATATTGGAACTGTGATATTTTTCTCGAACAGATGCGGTGTATCCGACAGGTATGGTGGATTTAATTACAATGATTGCATCCGGATTAACTTTCAGAACAAGTTCAATTGCTGCTTCTACTGCGGAGGTATCGAAATAATTCTTCTGGCTGTCATAGTTGGTAGGAGTTGCTACAACGACATAATCAGCATTTTTGTATGCGGCTTCACCGTCTAATGTAGCAGTCAGATCCAGTTCTTTAGTGGTCAGATATTTTTCAATGTATTCATCCTGGATGGGAGACTGACGCTTGTTAATCATATCAACTTTTTCCGGGATAATATCTACAGCTGTGACGTGATTGTTTTGTGCCAATAGAGTAGCGATTGACAGACCAACATATCCGGTTCCGGCCACAGCAATGTTCATAGGTGATGGTACATTCCTTTTTTTCTCATGTATTCCATTTGTAAATACGTCAGTGGGTTCGAAACCGAGGACTTCTCCTAACTGTTCCAATTGAGGAATGGAAGGAAGAAAGTCTTCTTTTTCCATACGAGAGATTAGGGAACGGTTGATTCCGGTTGCATCTGCAAGAGATTGCTGTGTCATGGAGAGTTTTTTACGGTTCGTGATTATGAGGTTTGCCAGGATGGCAGTGGAGAGTTTTTTCATGATGATTTCCTTTCTGTGGTTATAAAATAATAAAAAAGTTATTTATAATAACAAAATAGTGCTGACAACTGTTTGTATAGTATCATAAATTAAACAAAAATGCAATGAAGTGTGAATTTGAACGACAAAAATGCAAGCTGGAAAAGAAAAAGTGAATTTTTGGTTCATGTGATACTTGAAATTAAGTTCTACAATTTTTAAATGTTGAGAGAGAAAGTAATAAATATTGCAAGAACATGAGTTTGCTAGTATAATAAAGAAAAATGTAGAAGATAGGACACTTTATGCGAGTGCAATATAAATTAAAAAAGAAGAAAAAGAATTTGTTTTACATATTTATCAACCAAACATAGAAATAGAAGAACGAAAAGAATACCCTGATAGCTTCCTAAAAAAATTTGACGAAGCATTCAGAAGAAAAACAGACGTTTATTTGCTTCAAACAATATAAAGCTGAAGAAATTCAAAAGAAAATAGAGCAGAAGTTAGAACAGATTTCTAATGAACGAGAAGAATTATTGAAAGAGGCATGGAGTATAGCTTATAAATTATGTGATGATAAGGAAAAACAAAAAAGTAATATGGTTAGCTGATTAAATAAAAGACTTTAACATAGTGATTTTTATATATAAAATAGACAAATTATACCAAGGGGATAAAAAGTTGGAAAAGAAAAATATATTTATTTTATTGCTTTTAACTGCATTGTTTTATTTACTCAATATTCCATCACGTGTATTTGAGTGGTTCTTTCTGTTCTTTTCACTTGCTCTTATTTTAGTTTATCGTATGGAAAAGAACATGTATTTTCACAAAGTTCTACTGTTTTGGTGCGGTGGAACTTTGTTTGCTTTTGGGGTGGGAAAGTTTATTGCAATCCGGCAGCTTCCAGAATTTACAATGGAAAAATTGTTGCTTGGCATATGTATGGTACTTATCTTGGGAGTGGATTTTGTTTTTCTGCTGAGATACGACAGGTCAGAGATGGGACAGAAAGAAAACGTGAAGGAAAATCTGTTTCGGGAACGAACTTATGATTTGGAGCGTCTCTGTAGTTTTATTCAGGCGGTTCCGATTGTTGGCATGGATGCGCCCTGGGGAGATGGAAAGAGTTTTCTGGTTAACATGATCTATCAGGATGAGACGATGAAGAAACGCTTTACGTTTATTCAAATTGATTTGCTCACCTGTGATCTGAACGAGATTGAAAGTATCCTATTAGGGGAGATTGAACGCGTTTTGCAGAATAATGGAATTTATTCGTTTCATGGAAGAAAAACGGGAAAGCTTTTTAAAGATTTTTCGCTTTCAAATGTGTTTTATAATGTTTTGCAGGAGGAAGGGGAAGGAGTTTCTTCTACTTTTATTGGGTTTGAGAAAGATGTCAGACGTTTGGACAAGGATATCTTAATTGTGTTTGAGGATATCGATCGAATCAAGGATCCGGATGTTGTACGTAAGATTTTTGCTATTGCAGAGAAGTTGGCTGGAGATAAGATACATATTTTATACCAGTATGAGTTTTCAAATTTGCCCTGGAATAAGGCGTTTTTGGAAAAATATATTCCTTATGAGGTTGCGGTGACGGAACTTTCATTTGAGAGAATTATTGTTGCTTTATGGAAGAAGTGTGGAATGCAGCGGGTTACAGGACTGAAAATTGAAGATGTGAAGTATATTATGACGGCTTCTGTGTCTAATGTGATTTTAACGGATATCCATGAGTTAAAAAAGTATGCTCTTGTGCTGAGACCGCAGAGAATTGCAATTCGCAATGTAGAACTGTATCTTAATGAATTTGTGCTGATATATAAAATGAATGAACGTTACCGGCAGAAGGAAAATGCAAAGTGGTTGGCAATGATCCTTTTTATTAAGCATTTTCTATATGAACAGATGGAACAGATCAAAATGGGAAAACTTCTTTCAGAATCGTTGTTGTTGACTTACAAGAACGAGACGTTTGATGTGGAGACATTGATCGGAAGATACCATGCAAACATTTACTCGGAAAATGAGTGTATACAGATTGTTGAGGATCCGGTTAATAATCCCGTTATTTGGATATTTGCTGTGCTGCGATATGATTTTTCAATTCCGAAAGCGGACAGAAACGATCCAAGATGGTTTGCAAACGAATCAGATGGTGTTATGCGAAGAATGCAACACAATGAGCAAGTGAATCGTTTCTTGTGGAATATTAAGGGAAATGGCAATTCGGAATATACCGATATGGAATGGCTTGCAAAGGAAATTTGTGAAACGGTTTTAAATAAAGTAGGAAATCCCCGAAAGAAAGCTTGGGATAAAATCTGGAAAGATGCATTTCAAATGGAAAATGAAAAGAATAACGGTACGGTGCAGTTGTTTGGAGAGACTGCGATGCTTTCTGCCTTTAAGGCTTTGTATGTAACCGGAATTTCAACAGAAAATTGGATCCGGATGATAAAGTTTTATTTTGTGCAGGAGGAAGCACAAGCCATCACCGTAGATATGATCGAAAATCTTAACTTTGTGTCACTGATGAACAAAGATGTTCTGATTGCCGTGGCAAGGGGATTTGTACAATGTAAAGTGGTGGGAAATATGAATGAACAGAAAGCTTTTGCGCGGTTCTTAAAAAATTATTTACAGGCAATCTGGGGACTGGGATATGCCAGAAGAAGAGGAGACTGGTATATTGCCGGTATGTATTCGGAAGAACTGTTACAGAAAAAAGAGTTTGTTGTGGAGGTTCTTGCGGATTATAGGCGTGCGCTGCAAGATGGAGAGCAGAGTGCATTATTTGCGCAAATGAAAGAGGAATTTCAGCTTTTGGTGCAGTTTGTGGATAAGTTATCAGAGATTATCCGGCATAACAGAAATCTAAAGGCAAGGGAGATGCAATGGAAGAAGGGGGAGACAAGAACTGTTTATGAACACGATGATCTGTTTCGAAAATTAAAAGAAGAAGCTTCAAATATCGATCCGGCAAATGAAGCGGAGAGAGAAGCTTTTATCAAAGAACTTGAGCAGTTGTATCGTGAAGGCAAACTAAATCCAGAAGAGTATCGGATTATAGAGGAATTGCTACTGAAGAAAGGATGAATGAAGTAAAAGCTTGCATTTGAAATAAAAAAGAAGTACACTCAATTAAGTACACAAAAATAAGAATTGGAGAAATTACAAATGGAAAATCAGGTAAGGGAGATTTCACTTCGCCAGTTATTCTGGAAAGTGATGATGGGATGGAAGTTATGGATGGTATGTGCGGTGTTGTTTGCAATTTTACTTCCGGGAGTGAAGTATGCAAAGGACGTGCGGGCATATCATGCAGCACTCCAACCGAAGGATGAGAAGCAGGAACCGACAGTTGTTCTTACGGATGACGAGCAGCAGCAGATCGATGATGTAAAGAGTTTAAATCTTTTAATTGAAAAAAACAGCAATTATATGCAGAATTCGATTCTGATGAACATTGATCCTTATCAGGAGCACAGAATGGAATTACAGTATTACATAGATTCTGATTTTGTGATGAATTACACGAAGGACAGCAAGAAAGATTATACATCCGCGATTGCGAATGCCTATGTGGATTATGCCAATAACGGCGTGGATCAGAAAACGATATGGAAAGATGTTTCTACAAAGTCGGAAGATAAGTATCTGGCAGAACTTGTGTCTGCATATAATAACTCAGATAATACATTTTCTGTGATTATTAAGTATACAGATAAAAAGGGTCTGGAAAGTGTGGCAAGGCAGATACAGAATGAACTGGAAAAGAAGCAACCGGAATTCCGTAAACGTATAGGCGGACATAAGCTCGTATTAGTATCAGAAAATTATCAGATATGTACCGATTCGGATCTTGCAACTTCTCAGGGCAATGTTTCGAATCTGATCAAATCCTACAGGGATCAGATTACTACTCTTAAGTCTGCTATGTCAGAGGATCAGTTGAGTGAACTGGAGCGAGAGGAAAATTTGGAGTCGGATGACAAGGAAGAGTCTGCAGCGGTACAGGTTGCTGCTCCGGCTTTGAGCAAGAAATATGTGGTACTTGGTTTTGTGATGGGAGTATTTCTTGCCGCATTGTATTTGGTTTGTATTGCTGTATTATCAAACAAGCTGCAGGCAGCAGAGGAATTGGTGCGATACTATAAGATGCGTCAGTTTGGTATTATCACCAGGGAGCAGCGCACCAAGGGAATTACTGGATTTTTACTGCGCATCAAGTATCGGAATCAGAAGATGCTTTCTCCGGAGGCATCCTTGCAGATGGCTTCTTCAAATATTGAACTGTATTGTAAGAATGAAGGAATTACAAAGCTTTTCCTGACAGGTTCAGAGATTGAGCGAATGAAGAAAGAATGGATCACAAAGCTGACCGAACATCTGAAAGCAAGTGGTATTCAGGTGGTATATGGGGAGAATATCTGTTATGATTCTGCAGCGATGCGTGAAGCTTCGGAAGCTGGTCATGTCGTGTTAGTGGAGATTACGGATACATCGATCTATCAGGAGATTGAAAAGGAACTTCGCATGTTAAAAGACTGGAATGTTGATGTCATTGGATGTGTAGGAGTGGAATAAAGAACAATGGGAAAATATTTCGGAACAGACGGCTTTCGCGGTGAAGCCAACAAAGTATTAACCGCGGATCATGCATATAAAATTGGACGTTACCTGGGCTGGTATTACAACCAGAATCACAGGGGACGGATCATTATCGGAAAGGACACGCGTCGCAGCAGCTACATGTTTGAGTATGCGCTGGTTGCTGGTATTACGGCATCCGGAGCAGATGCATTCTTGCTGCATGTTACCACTACGCCAAGTGTGGCATATGTAGTCCGTACAGAAAATTTCGACTGCGGCATTATGGTTTCTGCCAGCCACAATCCATATTATGACAATGGAATCAAGGTCATGGATGGAAACGGACACAAGATATCGGCAGAGGTGGAAGCTGCACTAGAGAAATACATAGATGGTGAGATGGGAGAACTTCCTTTTGCATTGCGTGACAAGGTTGGTGTGGCGCGGGATTATGCGATTGGACGGAACCGTTACATCGGCTATCTGATTTCTCTGGCTACCAGATCTTACGATGGCATGCGCGTGGGGCTGGATTGTTCCAACGGAAGTACGTTTAATATTGCAAAGAGTGTGTTTGATGCGCTTGGTGCCAAAACATATGTGGTTGGCAATGAGCCGGACGGTACCAACATCAATATGGGATGTGGATCGACACATATCGAAAATCTGCAGAGACTTGTCCGGGAGAAGAATCTGGATTGCGGATTTGCGTTTGACGGAGATGCGGATCGGTGTATTGCCGTGGATGAGAACGGTATGGAAGTGCACGGGGATTATATCCTGTATGTATGTGGGAAGTATCTGAAGGAATGTGGCCGTCTGCAGAATAATACGGTGGTTGCCACGATCATGTCCAACATGGGATCGTTCAAAGCGATGAAGCGGGAGGGCATCGAGGTATGTGTGACCACGGTTGGCGATAAGTATGTCAATGAGGCGATGGTTGCCAACGGATATGTGCTCGGCGGAGAGCAGTCCGGACATATCATTTTCAGTAAGCATGCGACGACCGGAGATGGAATCCTTACGGCATTGATGCTGATGGAGGTGATCCTGGAGAAGAAGCAGAGTCTCGGCACGCTGTGCAAGGGGATGCAGATGTACCCACAGCTTTTGAAGAATGTGAAGGTTGAGGACAAGGCTGCGGTTACCGGCAATGCGCGTGTGCAGGCGGAAAAGGATCGGATCAGCGCTGCTTTGGGTGAGGATGGAAGAATTCTTCTGCGTGAGAGCGGTACGGAGCCGGTGATTCGTGTGATGGTTGAGGCACAGAGTGATGAGTTGTGCGCGAAGTATGTGGATGAGATGGTGCAGGTGATCCGGGAAGAGGGGCTTGCAGTGGAGTAGAATGGAATAGAATAGTGAGATGGTAAGGAGAGCCGGCGCTGGTGCGTCGGCTTGTTTAGTTTTCTGTGTATTAGAGATTTATTGAAATAAATTCAATTACATAAATGATACACTTGACAAAAAAACGTATCATTTATATAATTTAAAAAAGGGAAAAGGAGATGAGGTACGTGAGCCCCATGAGCGAGATAATTGCTCAGAGACTTCATGAAGTGGTGTTAGATGGGGAACTTGGTATTGATTACACATTTGCCGGAGATCGTGCTAAAAATATTGCACTTCGCAGAAAATACAAAGTAAACGATGCTAAGATGAAGGAAATTCTCTTGGAGATTACAGAAGCACACTATAGTAAAAGTGAACTAAGTACAAATAAAGATCATCCAAATGATGTAGTTCATGTATTTAAAATCCAAGAAGACTTGATGCCTAGATTTGTTGAAAATTCCAGCTATGAAAATGTTTGTATATATGTAAAGATTACATGGCCAGATGGCATGAAACCGATGTTTATCATTTCATTTCATGAAGATGAAGAGTAGAATTTTACATTCAAAATGTATAATCAGGCAAAATTAAATATGATGATTATATATAATCTGTGAGGTTGCCATAATGAAAGCAATTTCATAGATTGATGTATTCAAAAATAGAAATTATGGAAAACATAAAAATTTGAAAAGAGAATAAAGGAGAAAAACAATGAGTGTGGGAAAGAAAGAACTTTTATGCAGCAATTGCCGTAAAAGAGTTTCATACCATATTTTCAAACGCCCTGCAAAAACTATAATTAAAGATATTGAAATTAAGTATGAAGAGTATTATGGCATATGTGATGAGTGTAAATCAGAAATTTTTATTCCTGGGTTAGATGATAGGAATGAGGATGCAATTGAAGAAGAATTTCGAAAGAAAAAAGAATTAATAACCATTTCTGATATTAAAAAAATTCTTGAAAAGTATAATATTGAAAAAAGACCTTTATCAAAACTGTTGGGGTTTGGGGAACTTACAATAACAAGATATCTTGATGGACAATTACCTTCAGTTAAATATTCAAATATTTTATTTCAAGTATTACGAGATGAGCAGAAGATGAAACAATATGTTGAGTCAAATAGTAAAGAAGTTTCTGTGGTAGCTGTAAATAAGGTAAAAAGGGCAATTGAAAAATGCGAGACAGAAAAGAAATATAATAATTCTGCTGAGAAGATTGCTTTATATATTATAAGTTCCGGAAGAGAGATTACGAATCTTTTATTACAAAAAATTCTTTATTATGTAAAGGCGATAAGCAAAATATTTGAAGGTGAATCTTTTATATTGGAACCATGTGAAGCGTGGAAATTTGGACCGGTTTTTCCATCTGTTTATGAAAAATATAGAGAGTTTGGTAAACAAGAAATAAAACTCAATTTGTCGAAGGATTATATAAGTGAACTGCTTTCAGAAGAGGAAAAAACAGTTACTGATTTTGTAATGAATACATTTGGAATATATAATGCATGGTTTTTAAAAGATTTAACACATCTTGAGGAGCCATGGATTGTTGCCAGAAAAGGTCTGGCAGAGGATGATGCAAGTAGAAACCAAATGGATGAAGAAATTATTTCAAATTATTTTGCAAAAATGAATCAGATGTATGATTTAAAAACAGCTGTTGGTGTAGAAGCATATATTAACCATATGAAAAAAGAAATGTGATAATGTTTTTGAAGTGTAAACGGTGCAACCCGAGTACCTTTATTGTACCACGAATTTCTGTAATAATAGTCATAAATACTACAGCAGTATAAAAAGTTAAGTCTCAACTTTTGCTATTCACTATGATCAGGAGCATAATTATGACTACATCAATAAAAATGTGAATAATTTGTGCACTGTAATGGACTTGGAGTGGTCTGGAAAAGCTAGTATAATAGTTTTATCAAGATGAGGGAGAAACAATATAACTAATGGAAGAATATATTGAGTTGCATAATTGTTTGCAGGATTTATTTGATTTATACTTTGAATCAGAGTCACATGTTTATTGGGAAATTTTTTATAAATATATGAGTGAAAAAAATCTGTCGTATGCTAAGTTAGGAGTTTTATATCATTATTCGACAACTAAAATAAGAAATATTGTGCATCTGGTAAAGGATTTTTTGGATGATCCAATGGAGAAGTTTGCCTACAAAGACTATCCTTTATCAGTATTGTTTGATAAACAATGCATAATGCCGAATGTATTTTTAAGAGGATATTATTCATTGCCTCTAACTGAATTAAAGTTGTTTCACGAAGCGGTTTGCTTATATCAGAATTTTTTCCCGTTAAGAATTCCCAAAAGTCATATTTTGGCGTGTGGTAGACAGTATGTAAACGTAGACAGAAGAGAGAAGGTGTGTCGAAATTTACAAAATTTAAAAATATATACAGAGGAAGGTACAATTAAAATTTTTAAGAAGTTTGAAAATGATAAGGATGGCATGAGCTTTGAGTTTACGGAGCAGGCACTTGATTACATAGATATTAGCCAGTATATCATGAGATTATTTGAGAAAGATAGAGTGTGACACTATGGTAAGGGCAAGAAAACAAACGATTACTTCATTGTTTTGTAGTCTGCAACAAGTGCTGGTAGCACTTTGGAATAGTGCAGATGAGAATGATTTTTGGAAATGATAAAGGAATGGATATATTGTCAGGATAAAACATTGGATCCATATCGTCAGATACTCAAACATATTTATTATCGAGAGCATCCAAAAGAACCTGACATCCCAAAGGCTATTATGGATGGGCTTGAGAAGAATGGAAAAAAGTGTATGTTTATAGGCGTTTGACTTTAAAAGATTAAATGGAGACATTTAAATGGGATTATTAGTAAAATTTATAGCCGCAGAAGACAAAAAAGAGATAGAACATGAAGAATATGTCAACAAAATATTTGAGGATTTGTGTAATGCAGGGCTAATAAAAAATATTATGTTGACTCCGGATGAAATGAAGGACAAGGAAAACCCAGTCCGTGAATTAGATGATGAAGAGAATCATTTTTTTATTAATTTCAATAGTGTTTCAATGGATAAGTCGGATAATTGGGGAATTCATTTTTTATTTGGAACTTATAATGATGCAAAACAGTTAGAAATTACGATACAATCGGATACGTATAATGTTGAATTAATGAATGACTTTTTGGAAAAGTTAAAACTTGGCATCAAGAAAAGCATTGTGAAAGATTGGGAAGATATTATATGGCTTATAGATAAAGATTCAGAATGTTTATCATTTGATTTGTATGCGAAGATTTATAAGATAGAAAATTTATTGAGAGAATTAATAAACGAAGTAATGGTTAAGCAATATGGTACTAAGTGGTGGGAATTGTTGGTTCCATATGATATAAAGGAAAAACACAAAGCAAGACTAAAAGAATATAAAACAAAAATTCGTTCATTTAATAATGTTGATGATCGTTTGCTGGCTATTGATATTGACGATCTTGGCAGGATATTAACATTGATTCGTTATAAGTGGAATCCGGTATATAATGATGAAATAAGCGGACTGATTAATGGAGTTCAGAAGTTTGTCGATAGTAAACTTAAAGAATTGCTGGAAAAACAGAGGGTGGAAGATGTGAATCTTTGGAAAGAGCATTTCTCAAAATATTTACCAGCAGATTTTGTTGAAAATTTTAATTTGTTTTCGAAAGATCGAAATCATGTAATGCACAATAAACTCATTGACCGGTCGGCATATCATACAATGAAAGATTTGGCGGAAAAATTGGAAAGCAATTTAATGGAGGCTTTAAAGAAACAAAGCAAATTGGTTTTATCAAAAGAAGAAAAAGAACAGATCGAGAGACAACAACAAATGGAACGTCAGATGCTAGAAGAAGCAGATCATGAATGTAGAGAAAATGATGCAGGTGTTACTATACGATCAAATGACGAAATACGTGAATTGTTTGAAGAGAGTGTAGAAGAATTTGTTACTGCTATTATAGAGGAACTTCGTTTTCGAGAGGATATTGAGGTGGAGGAGGAAGATATTTCATTAATTGATGATGATGGACCTTTATTGTGGGTGCAGTCTAAAGTTGATAACAAAGAATTGCATATAAAATATAATTTAACAATTATTGAAGAGGAAGGATCTGATAGTGTATTACAGATATTATGTAAGGGGGAGGAAACTGATTTCTGTGAAAATATAAACTATAAAAATGCTGAAGTGGAGATGGATGAAGAAAGTGGTTTGTATGTTCCGGTTACATTGGATGAATTGCCAAATGTGGATGATGCGGTAGATGCTTTGTTTGATTTTATTGAGAATGAATTAATAGATTATCGTGAAGTTTTATCACAGGAGGATATGGCGGAAGCAATTTCTTGTAGTGAGTGTGGGGAAGATTTTATTTGTATTAATCAAGAAATTTTACCAGTTGGTACATGTGTAAATTGTGGGTATGTAAATGAAATCTATCAATGTGATCGTTGCGGAGAGTGGTTTAATGCTGAATGGGATGGAAGTCATGACAAGGATGGAGTTTCGTTTTGCGAAAATTGTTTGGAGCAAATAGAGGCAGAATAGTGTAATATTTCATATCAGGAAAAGCAAAAGAAAAAAAGTTAAAAACTCGAAATTCCCTATATTTACTCACACATATTTTGAAATGTCAGCCTGCAAAAACATTGTGTTTCATCTATGATAAAAGTTTGTTATACTATAACAATAAGTGTAGCATGTAGATAGGATTTCAATTTCCTAAAGGGGGATATTCATGAAAACAATCAGCATAGGAAAGCAGGATTTTGCCTCGCTCCGTGAACACAATTGTTTTTATATTGATAAAACGGACTTTATCAAAGAATGGTGGAATTCACAGGACGATGTAACTTGGGTCATTGGGGTCTGATCCCATTAAAAATTGTACGTTTGACGGTGTAGAGACGCTTTTGGATGCGCAGGGGCAGTATTGCTGTGTACCGGTGACGCATAAGGTGACGCTCGGCGAAATTGTGGATCTGTTGGAGCAGTTCAAGACACAGCCGCAGACACTTATAATGCCGAAGATGCCGGATGAATCGTTTGCAAAGAAACTTTTCAGCCTGTATTTGACCTATCTGCCGAAGGACAAGTTCGCGTATCCTCTGAAAATGAACGTGGATGCGTGTGGTTCGTTTACGGAACTTGTGCATACGCAGGATTGCGGACAGGTCTCCATCAATATCAGTAAGCCGGGAATCACGAAGGGACAGCATTGGCATAACAGTAAGTGGGAACTTTTTATTGTTGTATCAGGGCATGGACTGATCCAGGAGCGGAATATTAATACCGGGGAGACAGTGGAGTTCGAGGTCAGTGGGGATAAGATCGAGGCGGTTTATATGATTCCGGGGGGGACGCATAAGATTGTGAATCTGAGTGAGACGGAGAATCTGGTTACCGTGATGACGTGTAATGAGGTTTTTGATAGGGAGAGACCGGATACGTTTGGGGAAAGTGTGAAGAAATTAATTGTTGTAAAATTAAAATTTATGTGGTAAAATCAACAAACAAATGTTCTGACTCGGCGGGCATTCAAATTATGAGGAGATAAAGATATGGTAGCAGTTTTTAGAGACGATAAACGACAATGGATCAACTCACTCATAATGTAAGGTTTGAGCACCGCAATATTCGATATATAATTTGTTGGAACAATAAATTTAGATTGCATAATGCAAAATAAGGAGAGAGGTACATGATTATACAGCCAAAAGGTAAACAAGTTGAAGTGTTAGGAATTCGAGATAGGGGACACTTTGTAGTATTAGGTACTGCAGGAAGTGGAAAAACAACTATAGCACTGCTAAGAGCTATTAATCTTGCTAATTTGCCGGGAAACGATAAAGTATTACTTGTGACTTTTAATGGAGCCTTGGTAGAGTATATGAAGGGGATAGAAAATATAAGCAGAAGATTGACAATTGAAAATTATCATAAGTTTGCCAGGGGATATCTTGCATCAAGAGGCAAAATGCCAACGTTTGGAGGTATTGTGGAGAATGAGCAAAGAGAGAAGCTTATTGATTCCGCAGTAGAAATTTTAAAGAAAGAATATCCGGTTGAATCTACATTTAAAAGAAAACAAAGTTTTTTTTATGATGAGATACAGTTTATTGAAGAATTTGGTTGTGATTCTCTAGAAAAGTACTGTTATGTTGAAAGAACAGGTCGCTCAGAGGCTTTTTTAAAAAAAGATAAACGTCCATATATATATATATATGATTTATGAAAAATACATGGAATTAAGAACGGAAGCACATAAATGTTATGATTGGTATGATCTAGCAATGTATGTTGCAAGTGAACTTGAGCAAGATACAAATGAGAGGCGGTATAAACATATTATCATTGATGAAGGACAAGATTTTTCTCCGATGATGATTAAATCGCTTGTAAAAGCTATTCCTAGTGATGGGTCATTTACTTTTTTCGGAGATGTGGCACAACAAATTTATGGAAATAGAATGTCTTGGAAAGAGTCAGGAATTAATATTGCAGGAACTTGGAGGTTCGCTGTAAATTATAGAAATCCTGAAACTGTGGTTGCATTTGCAAAAGTATTAGCACAGAGTAAATATTGGAAGAAGAGTGAGGATATGGTAGATTGTGAGGCAGCGAATGCAAAAGGTCCGAAACCTGTTCTTATTAAGTTTAATAATGAAGAACAGGAGAGATTATGGATAGTAAACAGAGCGATTCAGGAAAGCAAGAAATCTTCTGTTGTTATTATATGCAGAAATAGAAATGACATAGATACTTATTTGTCAGATTTAAAGGATAAAGGATGTATTGCAATCGAAATAAATAAGCATACAGCAGGTTTTAGCGATAGGAAACAAGTATATTTATCGACATATCATTCTGTTAAGGGGTTAGAATTTTATAATGTGTTTATGCCTGCTTTAACTGTGGAAAAATTGCCAGATCATGATATGGTAGACAGATCAGAAGAGATTTCGGATGCGTATGCGGACGAATTAAAATTGCTGTATGTTGCAGCAACCAGATCAAAATATGGGTTGTACATGTCTTATAGCGGAAGCTTGACGGAGTTGTTTCCATACGGAACAGAAACTGTTGACATGAGGGAGGTTTAGTCTTGGGCGCATATGAGATTTTATATAAACATGGAGTGACAAGATTATGCCACTTTACAAAACTTCAAAGTTTATCACATATATTATCGTCACCAGATGGAATTATGGCGACCTCTCGAATTAACAGTGATATGTTGAATCAAGTTGATGATTTGAGAGCTGATGGAGAATTGGATTATGTGTGTTGTTCCATAGAATATCCTAATTCTTGGTATTTTGACAAGGCAAAAGAAAGAAATAAAGATGAGATATTTAGAGATTGGGCAATTATGTATATTATGCCTGAAATTGTAAAAATAAGAGACATTAAGGTATGCGAGTGCAATGCAGCTAAAGGGAATGGAAAGTACATACGTCGGGGAGATGATGAAAGCATAGAGAATCTTTTTGCAATGAAAGTGAATAGCTTTAAATACCCAAGAACAGATAGTATGTTATCGGCTTGCCCAACGAATGCACAGACAGAGATATTAATAAAGGATGGAATACCAAGAGAATATATTAAAGGAATTGTGGTTGGAAATGAAGAAACTGCAAGAATGGTATATGCAATGAGAAAAACGTTAGGTGTTGAAACAATAGAATTATTTATATCTCCAGAAGTGATTACAACTGAGTGGCGAGCGTTTGTTCAAAAGGGAGTTAGGCCACAAGAAGAGAAGTATGTGGGTTAGAGAGGAGAGCGTATGGGTGATATCAGTAAACTTGAAAAAGCGCAAGGGGCGTTACTTGCATCGGCTATAGGAGATGCATTAGGATGGCCCTATGAGTTTAATTCTGGTAATCAGAGTTGTCGTAACTATCAAGATTATAGATTTGTATCATGGAAAAGAAAAAACAGGAGTCCATTTTGGCATGTTGAAACAATAGAAAAAGGTAATTATAGTGATGACACACAGCTTATGCTTGCGATAGCAAGAAGCTTATTATCTGAAAACTGGATGAAAACATTTACCGATATAGAGTATCCGTTTTGGCTGAAATATGAAAGAGGTGCAGGTAGAGCTGTTAAGAGAGCGGCTTCGTTATGGGAAAAGGGTGTTGTCCCTTGGCAGTGTAGGGAATATCGCAAAGATTATTTTATGGCAGGTGGTAATGGCGGGGCAATGCGTATTTTACCACATGTAATAAAAAATCAGGATGACAATATAGGTAATATTATTGATGATGTTATTGCAGATGTTATAATTTCGCATGGACATCCGCGTGCCATTCTTGGTGCTACTTGTTATTCATATGCTTTGTATTATTTGCTTAATAAGCAGGACGTGCTATCTTTTGCTGAACTTGTAGATATATTAATTGAGGAACGTAAAATATGGGGCGCTGCACCCAATCAAGATAGATTTTTTGATTGGTTAGAAGTCGCACAAAATGAATCGGGGTATAATTATTCTGTAGAGTGGAATAATTGTTATACTAACATGATTAAGGGACTTGATTATGTTAAACAAGCACTGAATGATGGCTTGTTATCGGATGATAAAATAGTTCTTGAAAATATAGGTGCATATTCGAATGTGTGTGGTGCTGGAGATATAGCGGTTCTGACGGCAGTATACTTTTTCTCTAAATATGTAAATACCCCTGAACTAGCGATTAGTGTACCTGCATTTTCCGTGGGATTAGATACAGATACAATTGCGTCTATGACGGGGGGATTAATAGGTTCTTTTTGTGGAATTGATTGGATTCCGTTAGAATGGAAAAGCATACAAGATTATTCATATATTTGTTCTGTTGCAAATGATTTATGTGAGGATAAGCATGCAAAGATCAAGAAAAAAAGAAAAATAACGAGTTTTTTACCTGATGATATACAACAAATGAAAGTGGTAGATTCTGTTAATATTGAGAGCAAGTATTCTACTCTAAAAATAACGGAATACAGAACTGTATTTGGACAAACGATATATATTAAATCTATTAACAGAAGAACAGAAACTAATAGTGTAAGTAAACCTATTGACAAAGAAGGTTCAATCAAAATTAGTATTAAAGAGATTGAAAGCATTCTTAAGGATGAAGCTCTGAGAAGGATTACTTTAAAGAAGGCGCTTGATATTGTTTGGTTGAAGTATCAGGGAGAGGATGAGAAAAAAATTGTAAAGCAGGTTAGGGTTGATAAGAGCATAGTATCAAAAGTTCTTTTAGCATTTCAACAGAAATAATTTGGGGGGAAAAGACGAAAGGAGATGTTTCCAAAGGAACATAGAGTATTAACAAACAAGAAGTATAAGATATAAGCTATGCACCGGCAAAAAGATTTGCAAAGCAATCGGACAGCAGAGCTAGTATATCCGTAGGGATAATAAAAGAAAGATGATGAGAAAAGAAAATGTTACTTATAGAAACAATGATTGATTATTCCGTAGAGTTCACATTGGCAATGCCATTAAGCCAGTTGTTCGAAGTTTTGTTCGATAGCTCAGTTGTTGTCAAATATCCGATATTTTGAACTCAAAAAGCCAGAAACAGGTATGCCAAAAAGAAGGATATTCAGTTGCAGAACTTACCGATATCCAAAATGAATTGCGCTGATTCCACGGAGAGGCCGTTGAAACTGCCGGAACCTGTCTTTCACTGCGTGGACATATTTCATCATCAGCCGGATAATATCGATGTGCCTGCCGGAATCCCTGCGCATGAAGAACTTTCTGGCTGTTTTTAATGCTGAAGAAAAGTCAAGTTCATAGAGATACTTGTTGTTGCCATCCCGTTTCTTTTTCCGGTTTTCTTCTGCCGCTTCGTTTGCGATAAAAATGCCGAAATTGTACAGAATCAGGCGGGAATAGATTTCCTGTGTATTCTCAGCGGTTTTGATCTTAAGTAAGCGCCTAGTTTTAGGGCGGATTTAAAATCATCACAAAATTTGCCATAATTATAGATGATAGATGCCAGCATT
>ERZ780185.119-NODE-119-length-55501-cov-4.996591_pt1 | contig 55501 bp, 43 predicted proteins | sample MGYA00511365_ERZ780185 | MGnify/ENA primary metagenome ERZ780185 (study PRJEB29588, sample SAMEA2151606) | human gut metagenome | biome: human gut; feature: human-associated habitat; material: faeces | place: Denmark | collected 2008/2010 ...
GGCTTGGCGAACGCATGAACAACCGGTTCTCTATCAGGCTGCAAAACTTCGTGCCTTCTTTACTTACTATACAAAGGATTTGATTTTCAAGAAAATATTCCATATCGGTGGAATATTCAACGTTCGGGGATATTCTGATGTATTTCATACATTGACGGTGTGAAAGGTAATTACGGTGGCGGTGTGGGTGGGGTCATCCGACCCTGCCCAGCCGCATGGGTGGGGAAAACGTGCCGGAATTGTCTCCGGCACGCCTGCTGTTTCTAAGCGGCTTTTCCGCTATCCGGTTTCTTCTCTTTCGGGGTGGTGACTTTCTTTTCCGTCTTTTCGGCTGCCGTGGTCGGTTGTTGTCCCGCTTCTTTGGTTGCCGCCTTTTCCGCTTTCCTCATTTCCTTTATCCTCTCGTCCAAACGTTCGTGGCGTTTCTGATATTCTTCCTCGTGGGTGGCTTTGGCAAGTCCGTACTGGTCGGGGAAGTGCATGTTTGCGAAGTCCCTCAACAGTTTGGATGCGCTGTTGTCTCCGTAAGCGTCCTCGCAAAGAAAATGCCTGATAAAGTCCCGTTTGATAACCGTTCTTTGTACGTCCGTCAACTTGGCCACAATCTTCATGCGCTGTTTTTCATCTAATCGGATAAGCTGGTCTTTGATGCCGCAAAGCGGATAATGCTTTCTTTGTAGTCTGGTCAGCATGATGAAATACATCATCCCGTCCTCATACTGCGTGAAAGGGCTTTCGGGATAGTCGTTTTCACAGACTAATTTCTTTGTATCGGCAACAATCTTTTCAACGGAAAGTTGTTTGAAACGTTTGTCCCTTGCCTGCAATGTCTCGACGGTGACGGGGGCGGTTTCCTTCTTGTTTATTTCTACATAGCAAAGTTCGGGCTCTGTCTGGCCCACCTTTACATAGGTCTTTATCCTGCCTTCCTCCTTCTTTCGGTTTAATTCTTCCACCTTTCGGGCGTATTCCTCGCTTTTCTGTTCAAAGGTCTGTACGGCTTGTTCGTACTCCTTTGGTTTGGAAAACTGTTCTTGTTTCGGTGCTTCGGGGGCTTTCGGAAAACTTTGTGCCGAAACGGTATAATTCAATTCTTTTATCTCGTGCCCTTTCTTGTCGAGTTTCTGAAGTGCCGTTTCGTTCATGCCACCGTAATAGGGTCGGGCTATCACTAACTTCGGGTCGGATTTCAACAGTTTCTCCGTTTCCTTTGCTACAAATGCGGCATTTTTGGTATCCAAACACTTGCGGTTGGTACAATGTCCGCACCCGTTATGCTCGGCAAAAAGGTTGTAATTGGCTGCGTTGTGTACACACGCCTTACATTCCGTCTTGTCGAACTTGTATTGTTCGAGGTCGGTGGTATAGTATTCTTCAAAATACTTCTTGAACAGTTTCAGCGTATAACCTGCCCAATTGTCCCTGCTGTTCTCTTTGAGGTGTTTCTCGTAAACGTCCTTTTGGATATTGGGTTCATAGGTGCTTATTTCTTCGGCTACGCTGATAGTGATTGTTTCATTGTCCAACAGTTCACCGATAGGCTGATACAGTTCGTTCAGTTTCAGACGGGTATAGATATATTTCTCGCTTCGTCCGAAACGGCTGACAAGTGAATACATATCATATCTGCCCTTTTCAAGCAAGCGTTTGAAGGCTTTCGCTTCTTCGGTGGGGCGTACTTCCTCACGCTGCAAATTTTCACTCAGTGACATATCTTCCGCTTCATCATCTGTTATATTATTATAGATAGTTGCCTTTATCGTCTTTGCTCCTGCAAGCAGTGAGGCACGATAACGGCGTTCTCCGTAAATGATTTCGTAACCTCCTGCCGTGCGTGGGCGTACTGCGATAGCCTGCAAAACGCCAACCTCCCGAATACTTTCCGCAAGTTCCTGCAAAGATGCGTCATTGAACGTCTTGCGGTGGTTGTCTGCGCTCGGATGCACGGTGGTAATATCAAGGTCGGTTTCGGCTGTGGCTGTTGCAAGCGGTGTTTTGAATGTGGCTTGCTGCGATGCTTCTTCCGTTATGACCGGAACGGTTGCCGTTTCGGGTGTTCCCGTCACTTCGGTAGCCGTGGGCACGTTCTGCGGTGAAAGTAATATCATCGGTTTTGGAATGATTGCCAAAGCGGTTACTTTTACTGCTGTCTCTTTCTCTGATTTCTGTACGTTGTTCTTCTGTACTTTTTTGTTCGTCTTCATAATGATAAGTTTTAAAATATTGATAATTAATTGAATAAATTTCCGTCTGAAAGGTATTCCCAGTCGTTGGCATTACATTCCTCTATAAAGTATTCCATTGTTTGGGTGCTTTCCATATCATCCCGACAGGCACGGAAAAAACTGCGGAGACAAGCATTCATAAGATTGTCAAACGTAACGTTCTCTGACGGAGATTTTAGAAAGTCATACATCGGGGCAAGAATATAGTTGTCTATGTAATATCCCGTAAGGGGGCAACAAGTATCTATAAAGATTCTGCTTCTTCGTCCTTTCGTCCCTTTCCAAAAATATTTGGGGGCGTATAGGTCGCTCCAATGGTTGTTCGTCAGATAGGTTGCCAGCCGCCACCCGTTTAACTTGTCTATGCAGTCTTCCTGTCTGCTCCGATACTCATAGCTATAATTGTAGGCATCGTATTTCCAATTGCGGCACACAATGCCGAAGCGTTCGCAAAAGGTATCAAGGGTCTGTCGGTTCTCACCCGTCCAGCCGTAAAAGTATCGGTTGCATAACCATTCGATGTGCGCCTTTTCTTTGGCTTCTTCGGATAACTCGGTTATCTGATAAAGGGTATATGTTCTTGCTTCTGTTCTCATATCGTTATATGTGTTTAGAAGTTTTTAGATAGCGGGGCGGATTGCTCCGCCCTGCTGTGGGTGTTTTTATGCGTGGATGCACGCTGCAAGTGCTTCCCTTACTTTCGTCTCCTGCTTCTTGCTGTATATCCACCCTGCACGCCTTTCACCGTTATAGGTGAGGTTCGCACGGAAAAGACCGTTCAAGCCTTTGAGAACATCCTTTATCGGCTTGGTGTCACCGAATACGGCTATCGCCTTTTCGCTGTATTCTACGATTTCAAGATTAAGTGCAGAAAGGTCTGCGGATGTTGTCGGCTGTTCGAGCGTATCTGTCGGGGGCTGCGTTGCTTTCAGGCAAATGTTCGCTTCATCCCCTGCCGTATGTGCATACCGTTCCAAGAGTTTTTCAAGGCTGTAAATCGGCTCTTTACTAATCGTCCAACCGTTGTACTTGTTCCTGCCCAAATACATACCGTCTCCCATGCTGTAATTTTCACGGTGTTCGTAGTCTGCGTTATATTCGGCCAAATGGGCTGTTCCCTCAAAATTGGCCGCATACTTGCGCATTTCTGAAAAGAGGTTGCGTGTATGTTTGGAAAAGCCCAAAATCACGGTTCTCTCTATACGGTAGTTGTAATAGTCCGTATAACTGTCGCATTCGCTTACCCGTAGTTCTCCGATAATGACAGCTTTTGCATCCGATGGAACAAGGGTGCGCAACCGTGCCGCACCGATTTTCGAGATGCGTTCGTGTTCCTCCCGTGCTTCCTTTGCTTTGCGTTCTTCTTCGGCTTTCTTCTCTTTCGCCTTGGCAAGCAAAGCGGCCGTTTCCAACGGATCTAAAAATGTCGGGTTCTCGCTGTCGTAATAGATGCCTATTCCGAACTTTTCGGATAACGGGCGGATAAGGTCAGATGTGCTGAAGTCGTACGTACTTGTGTGTACAAGATGATAAGTAAATCCGTAGCGGTCACGGGTGATGTCATAGACTACATAACTGCCGCCTGCATAACCTTCCAACACGACAATCTGATTGATAGAAACGGTCTGTACGTCTCTGTCGTAGCTTCTGTTAGCTCCTAATAAATGCACTTTAGTCATAATGATTTAATTTTAAATGAGTTAATATTTAGTTAGAGTATCACGCAAACAAGAATGAGCAAAAGCGCAAACACGCAAAGGGAAAGGAATGTCCAAAGGATGCGCCACACGGTACGGATAAGGAAGATCACCACCGCCAAAACGGCCAACGTGGGCAGCAAACCACCCAAACCAACCGCAACACCCCCAATAAAGGCACACACAAAACGCACCGCCACGTACACCACAAAACCGACCGCCAACCACTTCACTAATTTTTTAATGCTGGTTGGAGCGGAGCCGAAGCCTCGTTTCAAATCTTGCTGTATTTCAGTTCTCTTTTTCATAACATTGACTTTTTTTTTATGCCTTGTCGGTGGCTTCACCTTGCTCGTTTCAGGGGGCAGATACGGACGGGGAGAAAATATGCAAGGCTTTTGGTGAAAAATTTTCAACCGCCCCACTGGACGGATTGAAAAATTTTCGCCAAAACCCGTAGGGCGCGAAGCGGGCTTGCAGATTTTTAGGGGACCCGGACGTAGCTTCGCACCCTGAAACGAGCAAGGTGAAGTCATGACAAGGTTATAAAAAAGGGGGAAATGGCTATAAGGGAAAAAGAGAACTGAATTACGGCAAGATTCTAAAGGCTGATTAACCTACAGTAATAAAATATATTAACCTATTTATTTCACTCTCCTAAAAATGCTATATCGCTATATACATAGATTTATTAAAAATTGAAGTTTTAGTACCAATTAATCAGCACCGCTCAATACTTATTTAGTAAGTTATTCAAAATTAATGTTTTTTTCTCTGATTTATTTGGATAAGTAGATAATTATCAGTTTCTTTGCAACGATATTTTCAGTAATATCTGCATACATAAAAACATCTCGAACGAAAAGGTGGAAGTTTTCGAAGAAAAATGAAGATGAAATATGTTTGCCGGTACGGTATATACTATGGTACAGGCTAACTTTCTTTCGTTTTTCGAGCATTCCACCGCTTTCGTTCGAAGTGGTTAGTCCTGTACTCATAGTTTTATATTAAATGGAAAAATTGAAAAATTCTTCGACTGAAAAATTGATATTAGTTGAAGCATATAAGTTGTTTTTACAAAAAAGTTTGGAGGGTGTTACGATAGGTGAAATAGAATTAGCATCTCAAAAGGCAAGAGGTACTATATTTTATTATTTTGATAGTAAATTGGATATTTTTAAAAGAACAGTCGATGCTTTCTTTTTTCCGTATTTAACAAAAATTCCTTGTACAAAAGAAATTTCTTTAAAATCGTATTTTCTAGAATACACTAATCCTTATGCGAAAATTATATCTTTTATAAAAGAGCTTGAATCTGAGATAGATCCTAATATTGCATTTGTCAATTTTGTTATGCAAGCGATTCGAGTCTATCCCAATTTTGCGTATAAGCATAACCAATTATTACTCGATAATTATAAAAATTTAGATCCAATTATTAAATTAGCACAAGATAATGGAGAAATCAAGAACATACAGTGTGTTACTGAAATAATTTATTTCGTAACTTTAGGTAAAATTTTTGCAGGTGATACTTTAAATCCTTATTCAACGACAGATTTGTATCATAGTTTGTATTCAATGGTGAAAGAGTAAATGTTTACAATAAATATTTACTCTTTCACCATTGAATACAAACTTAAAATAAATATCTATAAACTTAAATCAAAATGGATTTTTTTTGATTGACTTCTACTTTTTAATAAAAATCTGTCTTCTTACCAATGGATTAATGTATTCATCTTCAATTGTTTGCATGCCTTGTTCTTCGCATAATTTAGGATAGCGATTATACCAATTATCACTATTCCTTCTTCGAATTAATAATATAGGTAGCCATATAATTCCCCATAAGCCAGAACGAGGTTTACTCCAATCTATCAATAAAAAATATCCATTTTTTTTAAGAACCCGAGATGCTTCTGCAATAGCCTTATGCCTTACACTAACAGGAGTTTCATGTAATACCATAGATGTCATTACAATATCAAAACTCTCATTCCTAAAAAATAATTTGTCAATTGACATTTCCGCAAAATTAAATTTCAGAGACTTTGCTTGTGCTTTATTGCGTGCGTAAAATAATTGTTTTTTTTGAAATATCAATGCCAACTACATTGATATCATCAATTACCGCTTTATTTAAAGCAAAACATAACCCACCAGTGCCGCATCCTAAGTCTAGTATATCCATACCAGAATATATATTAATCCTTTAGTGTAGAACTTATTATTAAAGCCGAAAAATTGTTTCCAGAATTCATAAAAAACTCCTCCTTTTCACCCTTTAAATTCATTTCCTCTATTTTTCATACCTTAAATCATTAAAATTCATTGAGATAATTATTTTATATATAGTGAAATACTAATATTTCAGATTTATAAGCATTGTTTTATTTTCAACTAAATGAAATCTTGCATTAGAAAATCCAAGTTTGTTATTTTTACTTGAAAATCCATATCCTTCTTTAGGGAATCCTATCATATTTTTATCTAATTTACCATTATTGTTTTCATCATGAAAAACAGCAACGGCATATATTCCTTTTGGCAAATTAAAAATATGAGAGATTTGTGATTGCGTAGCTTCTATTACAATTCCATCTACAACATTCTTAATGTCTCCAAATTTTTCCTTGCTATCATAAACTCCTATAAAGATTTTCCCATTATGGGAATGTATCCCACTAATATTTACTTCTAAATTTATATTTTGCATAGGAGTAGCAAAATAGCTGAGTAAGTAATATAAAAAAATAGTTTTCATAATGCGTTTTTTAATAATGTTATTACGCGACAAATATGGTATATACATTTTAATAACCAAACTTTCCTCTCAAAAATATACCAATTAGTATAAGGTGTTATATGTTTTTGTAACTTGATTGCATTTTTTTAATTATTTAACACTGATTTTGCAAACTTTTTCAACTGATTAATAATCAATAATATATAATAAAATTCACCTCGAATATTTATCTTGAGTTGCATTGACATGCCAAAAAAATATCCACAGAATACTTGTTTTGCAAATTTAAATAGCTACTTTTGTATCGACCGTTTGGTTTATAAATTAAATAAGTAAGTATGGAAAATACAGCAAAATCAAAGCATTGTAGTAAATGCTTAATCTTAGAAGATAAGTCGGTTGGAATAATCATCGGTAACGATGGCGTTTGCAATTTATGCAAAAAGGACACAAGCCGATACGAAGAAATGTCATGGGAAAAGAAAAAAGAAGTTTTTGACACTCTCATTAATAAAGAAAAGGGACGACATAAATATGACGGTGTTGTCATGATGAGCGGAGGTAAAGATAGCACATACTTAGCTATGAAATTAACTCAAGAGTATCATTTGAATATTGTTGGAATGTCAATAGATAATGGATTTGAATATCTAGAGTCATTTACTAATGCAAGAAATATGTGTGACAAATTGAATATTCCATATCTTATTTATCAACCCAAAATGCATGATTTAAGAGAATTCTATAAATACATTGCAACAGATGACATTTTACGCAGGAGTGATTATGGTCAGATATGTTTTTATTGTGGTATTTATTTAAAAAAGTTAGTTTCAGATTATGCCAAATTGATTGATGCACCTTATATTTTTTCGGGCTATAATCCAGATCAAGTTATGGAATTAGGTGAGTCTGATATAATAGAGATCGCACCTAGCAAAATTGAATATCAGCAAATGATAAAAAGAAGCGCGGAAGAAAAGGTTAGAAGTGCAGAGAAATATACCTTTGATAAATTAGGAAGTATAATGTCGGATTATTTTAAATTACCAGATCTTCCAATTTTGTACTATTATCAACATTTCCCGTATAATCCCCTTGAAATGATTAGAGAAATTAAAGAAAAACTTGGATGGGAACCAATTCCAAGATTTCAGAAACATTATATTGCTTCGGGATGCAAACTAGCTTGTGCACTTATACATTTTTGTCAACTCAAAAATAAACCAGATTATATACAAAAAGAATTTTGCGGCCAAATACGAAGAGGTGTGCTTAATAAAGAAGATGTCGAAAAATTACTAGGCGAAATTAAGTTTTCCACAGATGAGATTAATGAAGTTTTAAACAAGCTTGATATAACAAGTGAAGAAATGCTTAATTTGTAATTACACATATGCTAAAAGGATTAAATGCAATAGTCACAGGTGGAGATAAAGGACTGGGAAAAGCTATAGTTATAGCTTTTGCTTCTCAAGGAGCTAATGTTTACTTCACTTATAATAAAGATTCTAAAAGTGCATCTCAAACATTAGAGGAAGCTAAAGAGTATGGGACTGATATTAAGTATTATCAATTGGATTTGAGAAGTGATGAATCAATTGATCGATTTATCGTACAATTATCAAAAGATGTCCCTAAAATAAATATATTAGTAAATAATGCAGGTTATATAAATGATGGGATATTTATTAATTCGAATTTAGATGAGTGGAATAGCGTGATCCAAGTCATATTCAATGGTGCTGTAAAAGTAACTCGTAAATTGCTACCGTCAATTATCGAACAAGAATATGGAAAAATTATAAATATATCATCTATAGCAGGCATAATAGGCATAGTAGGTCAAACAAATTATTGTGCAGCAAAATCAGCATTACTTTCATTTACCAAAGTTTTAGGAAAAGAACTTGGGCCTATTGGTATCAATGTTAATGCGATAGCCCCTGGTTATATTGATACAGATATGATAAAAGGATTCGAAAAAGAGCAAAAAAGAAAGTTCAAATTGTCAATACCCATGAAACGGTTTGGAAGAGTTGAAGAAGTTGCAAATGCTGCTTTGTTTTTGGCTTCTCCGATGTCTAGCTATATAACAGGGCAAGTATTAGTTGTAGATGGAGGAATGGTATAATATGAAATCAAATAGAGCTGTTATTAATAATTTGCTGCTTCATAGAGATCCTTTTTTATTTGTGAAATGTATCAGTATTGAAGGCGAGTTAATAATTGGTCAACAAATTTTTAAGGAAGATTCGGCTTTTTTTAAAGGACATTTTCCTAATAATCCAATTGTTCCTGGAGTATTAATTGTTGAATCAATGGTTCAATGTGGAGGTGCAGGTGCAAAATTAGTATTGGGACAATCGGCATCTTTATTTAAATTGATAAGTATAAATAAAGCGAGTTTTCATAAAATAATATTGCCTAATCAAGAAATAAGAATTGAAATAAAGAATATTTCAATAGATAATAATTTAATTAATCAATCAGGAAAAGCATATGTTAACGGCGAGTTAGCAGCTAAAGCCGAATGGATATGTTATTCCGAATAAAAAGAAGTATTATGGAAGAGTTAAAATTAGAAGTAAAAGAAATTGTTGCTGATGCAATTGGTTTAGAAATGGATGAATTTCAAAATGACACTCATATTTATAAAGAATTGGGTGCTGATTCTGTAGTTGGATTTGAGATATTAACCAAACTTCAAAAGAAATACCACATTACAATTGCGCCAAATGAAGTTATGGAATTAATGTCAATAGACAAAATTAGTGAATTAATCGTGAAAAAAACTCAGAATAATTGAAAGTGAAGTGGAAAAAGTTGTTGTTACAGGTATTGGAGCTTTAGCTTGCAATGGAAATAATGTTCATGAATTTTGGAATTCACTTGTGAATGGAAATGTTGGATATTTAAGTAATGAAGAATATCTTCCATCAGACTTTCCATTCAAACTATGCGGCATAGTGAAAAACCTAAAATTTGAGCGTTATTTAACTGAGTCTGAAATTAGAACTTATGATAGGTCAGCATTATTAGCATTAACGGCTACATGCATGGCTATTGAAGATGCGCAATTAGATTTTAGTTTGTGTAATCGTGATAAGGTTAGTGTCATATTAGGTTCTACATGTGGTACAAATCTAGCAGTGGAGAGTTATGACTTTGTCAATAAGTGGTATGGTTCAAACAGCGTCAATGAGGTTAATATTGCGCAATATAGACATTCGGATATACCTAACGCCGTTTCTAATAAATTTTCTTTAAAAGGAAGCTCGTATTTAGAAGGAACTGCGTGTGCTTCTGGAAGCCACTCAATAGGAGAAGCATATGATTTAATTACGTTAGGAGAAGCTGATGTTGTTATCTGTGGTGGTGCAGAAGCTTTAAATTTACTTCCTTTATTGGGGTTTAAGGCTCTGCATGCTTTAGCTAAAAACAAATGTGCTCCATATGATAAAAATCGTGATGGAATAGTAATTGGAGAAGGTGCTGGAATAATAATTTTAGAATCAGAAACACATGCTTTGGAACGGAAGGCTAAAATTTATACGGAATTATCTGGTTGGTCTATCAATTGCGATGCTGAAAATATAACTGCTCCAGTAGAAGATGGTACTCGTTGTAAAGAGTTGATTATATCTTGTTTAAAAAATGCAGGTAAAAAGGAGAAGGATATTGATTATATAAGCTTGCATGGGACAGGAACCCCTAAAAATGATTTAGCTGAAGGCAATGGGATTCGTTTAGCTTTAGGTAAAAGAGGTGGGATAGTCCCAGTCAGTTCCATAAAATCGATGATTGGTCATACATTTGGAGCAGCAGGAGCATTGGGGTCTATTGCAGCAATTCTCTCTATCACAAAGGGTTTCATACCTCCAAACATGAACTTGGAGCATATCGATGAATTATTAAAATTGAATCTTATATCTAAACCTCATACAAAAGCAGATATAAAGCTAGCTTTATCTCTTTCTTTTGGATTTGGTGGATGTAATGTTGCTATATTATTTAATAAATATATAAATAAATGACTAACAATATTGTAATAACAGGGATAGGCTTTATTTCAAATATTGGTAATAGAGTTGAAGATTTTTGGGCTGGTAGAGTTTCTAAAACACAAGAATTTGATATTAAAGATTTTGATCCAAAAAAATTTATAAAAAGGAAATTGCTTAAACCTTTAGATCAAATAACAAGATATTGTATTGCTGGATGCAATTTAGCACTAGAGTCTGCTGGATGGTTCGAAGAGAACTTTATAAATGATCCACAAGATGCTGAATTTGTTGACTATAGATCATTGAATGAAAAAGAATACAAATTACTTGAACGTTCATCGGTTGGCATTATTTCCGGTTCTATGTATCATGGCATATACAGTATTTTTGATATAAAGAAACGCTTTTACGAAGGTGGCATTGAGAATGTAAGCCCACTTTATTTCCCAGGTACAGTTTTTAATGCGTCCGCATCTCATGTTGCAATTGAGCATCATTTTACTGGCCCTAATTGTACTGTAAATTCCGGCATGTCATCAGGATTATATGCAATTATTAAGGGAGTACAGTATTTGAACACAGGTAGAACCAAACTTATGATATGTGGAGGAGCCGAAATGCATTTTGACTACATATCGCATATGTATCATAAAATGGGGCTATTGTCAAAGACTAAAATGTACAGTCCATTTGATATTTCAGGCGATGGGATGATGCTTGGAGAGGGAAGTTGTTTTTTTGCGTTAGAAAGCAAAAAAAATGCGATTAGCCATAATTCAAAGATATATGCAGAAATATTATCTTATCATTCAAATCATTGCCCGGATAAAAAAGATATTGAAAATTGTCTTTATAAATGTATAATTAAAACTCTTCGTAATGAAACATGTGATTATACAAATATGATTGATTTGATTGTATTAGATGGTTTTGGTAATCCAAAGGTTGACGGTTTAATTAGTCAAGTTATTGATAGAATTTTCAAAGATTCACATGCTTACATTGTTTCGAATAAATCTACCATTGGACACACTCTTGGCGCTTCAGGTGCGTTTAACTTACTCGAAGGAATTTTATCGTTGCAAAACCAGGAAATAAACCCGATGCAAATGAGAGAAAGTCCGATTAGTGATAAATTGCGCATTACAGATATGAGAATTAAACATAAAGTCGAGTATGTATTAATCACTTCCTTAGGCTTAGATGACGGTAATTATTCATGCATATTGATTAAAAAGTAATTATATAAAACGAGCATTATGAAATATGTACCTCAATCAATAGGAAATAGTTCTTTTCGCGATAGACACATGGTTAAATACACATATATATCTGGAGGTATGTATGGTGGCCTATCTTCAAAAGAATTTGTTGTAAAAATGGCTAGAGCTGGTTTTTTAAGTTTTTTAGGAACTGGAGGACTTAAAATAGAACAAATAGAAGAAAACATAAAATTCATTCGTAGTTCAATTGGTAATTTGAATTTTGGCATTAACCTATTGCATAATCACATAATATCAGAAAAAGAAGAGGTGATAATAAATCTTTTACTAAAGAATAAAATAAGGGCCATTGAAGCAGGTGCTTTCCCCAGTGTAACTTTACCATTGTTAAAATATAGACTTTCCGGTATATATAGAAATAATGACGGAATTGTAATAGCTCCTAATAAAATTTTGGTAAAAGCTTCAAGACAAAACGTTTTAAAAGCTTTTCTAAGTCCACCACCTTCCAATTTAGTAAGTTTTCTATTGACAAATGGGGATATAACAGAAGAAGAGGCTATTTTAAGTCAAGAGATACCAGTTGCAGAGGATGTAATTATTGAAGCCGATTCTGCTGGACATACAGATAGTAGATCAGCACTAGCCATTTTTCCCTCAATGGTATCTTTATGTAAAAAAATGCACCAAGAATATGGATATAAAGATAAGGTGTGCATAGGGTTAGCTGGAGGAATTGGCACCCCTCAAGCAGCAGCTGCTGCATATATAATGGGGGCTGATTTTATATCTACCGGTTCAATAAACCAATGTACTGTTGAATCATCAGCAAGTGATGTCGTTAAAGACATGTTATGCACCATTAGTATAGAAGATACTGATTACACTCCAACAGGGGACATGCTAGAAACTGGGGCGAAAATTCAAGTATTAAAAAAAGGGGTTTTATTTCCAGTAAGAGCAAAGAAACTTTATGAATATTATCTTAAGTATGATTCAATCGAAGAAATAGATTATGATATTCAAGAAAAGATGAGAGTAGATTATTATGGAGGTAAAAGTTTATCCCAAGTTTATGATGAAGCAAAATCGCATTTTCCTATAGAAGCTATTGAAAAAGCTGAGCATAATCCTAAAGCCAAACTAGCTTTAGTAATTAAAGAGTATTTTTACAAAACTATATCTTACGCTTATTCTGGAAAACTGGAACAAAAAATAAACTTTCAAATCCATACGGGAGTTGCGTTGGGTGCATTCAATGACTATGTCAAAGGTACGGAATTAGAAGACTGGCGTAATCGGCATGTGGATGATATCGCACTAAAAATATTAAATGATGCATGTGAAATTTTAAATAAATAATTTTTATATATCATGGAAACAACGATAAAAAAAGGAGGAGTATTATTTATACTAATCTTTATATACTTTATAGCTCCTCAAATTTGGGGATTGTGGATGGTTTTTAAGTTGCAAATAATTTCATTTGATGGCTATTTACATCTTATGACATCTCCGTTGACTATATTGCTTTTGATTGCTTTTTTTGGGATAAATTATCAATATATATCACGTTGTCTTGACCATCTAAAAGAGTCGAAAGAAAGAGCACAAATAGAAATAAACAAGATAATGAACATTCATTTAATATCGATTCTGCTATTTGGTGGCATTGCAACTTTACTAAGTTCACTTTCATTGGCATATCCTTTTTTGACAATCGGTGAATATTCTGAAATCATGGATGCTAAAGTTATATTGAATTGTTATCTTTCTGGTGCCTCATTGTCATTTGTTTTTTTTATATTTTTCACCAATATACTAGCTGGTAAAATAAAAAAAATGGCCCAATTCATATATCCGAAAGCATCTTTTCATTATAAACGGAAATTTACCATATGGAATTTTCTCTATCTTATTATAGGACTTTATTTAATGCAATTTACTGCAAATACTTCATTGATATTGAATGCAGGGGCAAATTCTTTAGATAATGTTTTAGACATAATGTATAAAAATCTATTAATACTTATTATTCCATCAATTTTAGGAAGTATATTTTTTATTAAATGGATAATTACAAATGGGATAAATCAAAAAAATTAAATCTATTATTTACAACTTTATTAATAACAAAAATAAAATGAATACTACAGACGATAAAATAATCAATAGTAATTTAGGTGAAATTGATAGTAATAAGCAAGATGATGTAGCTATTATCGGTGTTTCTCTAAGATTTCCTAATGCTAATAATATTCATGAATATGAATGTATTTTGAGAGAAGGTAAGGAATGTATTGACGATTACCCACATACAAGAAAAATATTTGCTGACAAATATCTTTTACTGAAAAATGTCGCACAAGAGATTTTGAATTATCATAAAGGTGGATATCTAGAAGATATAGATAAATTTGATTTTAAATATTTTGGTATTTCACCAAAAGAATCAGAATTAATGGATCCGCACCAGAGAATGTTTCTCCAAGTAGCAATGGAAGCCTTCATAGATGCTGGATATAATAGAGAACAAATAAAAGGAAGTAAAACAGGAGTATTTGTAGGATATACACCTAATACTGAAATTTTTGATTATAAGCAAATTGTTACTGATGTTGAATATGACAAGATTTCAATGTCTATACCAGGAAATCTAAGTTCTATAATACCCTCAAGAGTATCATACTTTTTAGACTTAAAAGGACCTTCATTACTTATTGATACCGCTTGCTCGTCATCCTTAGTTGCTGTACATTTGGCATGTAAATCTTTAAATCATAATGAATGTAATATGGCAATTGCCGGTGGAGTAAGATTCACATTGTTTCCGTTAAAGGAATTTGGCCAGGTGGGGATTGAATCTTCAGATGATCGCACTCGCGCTTTCGATAATAAAGCGGATGGTACAGGTATTGGAGAGGGAGTTGCAGCAATTTTATTAAAACCATTAAAAGATGCTATAAAGGATGGTGACAGTATATATGCCGTTATAAAGGGAACAGCGATAAATCAAGATGGAAGTTCGGCAAATATCACAGCTCCTAACGGATTAGCTCAAAGAGACGTTTTAATTAAAGCATGGGAAAATTCCGGAGTAAATCCTGAAACAATTAGTTATATTGAGGCACATGGGACGGGAACGAAGTTAGGAGATCCCATAGAAGTACAAGGGATAAATAAAGCTTTTTCGAGATATACTGCTAAAAAACATTTTTGTGGTATCGGTTCTGTTAAAACCAATATTGGGCACTTACATGCAGCTTCTGGTATAGCAGGGTTAATAAAGTGCGTATTGTCTTTAAAAAATAGAACATTATATCCATCTTTGAATTTTGAAGAAGCTAATGAGAATATCAATTTTGATAATTCTGCTGTTTACGTTGTAACCGAACTTAAAAAGTGGGAAGTTGATGAAAAGAAAAGTAACAAAAGGAGGTGTGGCATAAGTTCTTTTGGGTTTAGTGGTACAAATTGTCATTTAGTGTTAGAAGAAGTATCATTTGTAAAACAAGCCAACATTAGTTCTAACCCAAAACATATTGTCATCCTTTCAGCAAGAAGTAAAGATGATTTATATGAATTGCTTTTAAATTGGAATGCACATCTTGATCAGAATTATTTGAATTGGGATGTTGAAGATTTGTGTTACACTTTGAATAATTGCCGTGAATTGTATAATCATAGATTGGCTTTTATTTTTGAAGATATAAAGGATTTGTTAGTTCAAATGAAATTGCTAGCAAAAGAAAAAGAATTGGGACATAGCTTGTGTAATTGCTTTTATGGTGTGAAGCATACTCTTTCCGATTCCGATCAAAAAGATTTAGATGACAAGGTGAACATATTATTAAAGTCTCTAGTTGTGAAGCAACCTACAGAATTAAGCCTCAAAATTTATCAAGATATATGCTCGTTATGTATTTCCGGAGCTAATCCGAATTGGGAAATATTATATAAAATGAGCAAATGCAAAAGATTACATTTGCCATTTATTAAATTCAAAGGAGACCCGTGCCAAATTATTATTCCAGAATCGTTGCCTGCTACTAAGTTATATAATACTCGCTTTTCGCCAATAAGTGAAGAAAAAGTGCCTGATATTGTGACAAAGACTTTTGATAATATTGATGATGTAGCAAAAGAAATCAATTCTATTTGGTGTTCTGTATTAGGATATCCGCACCTAATGGATTCTGATAATTTTTTTGAAATTGGGGGTGATTCTATTAGTCTTATGCAAATTACTCAAGCATTATCGGATATATTCCAAGTTGATGTATCTATGAAGTATTTTATGGAACATGCTACGATAATGGAATTGGCGATATTTGTTTATGATAACTTAGGGAAATTGAATGAGAAGAAGTATTGGGAACAAGCAATTGATGTAGAACATATTGAAGAACCATTTGGCATAACAGATATTCAAGCAGCTTATTTAGTTGGAAGAGATCCAAACTTTGAACTAGGCGGTATAGGTACGCATATATATTCGGAAATTGAGACTAAATTTAAAATATCTCAATTAAATAATGCGATAAATCTCTTGGTAAAAAGGCATCCCATGCTAAGATGTGTCTTTTTAACCGAGACTCAACAACAAAGGATATTAAAAGAAGTTCCAGAATATACTATTAAGGTAAAAGACATTTCTGCTTTGGATTACGAAAGTCAACAAAAAGAAATATTACTAGAAAGAGAGAGAATGTCTCATTTTGTTTTTGATCCAAGTCATTGGCCTTTATTTGAAATGACAGCATTAAAAATAAGCGAAAATAAAAATTATTTATTTTTTGGTTATGATATGTTGATAGCCGATGGATTAAGCATTCGCATTTTTGAAAAAGAATTAGTGGATTATTGCAATAATAAAAAACTTCCACCTATTAATTTCACTTTTAGGGATTATATTATTGCATATGAAAAATTCAAAGAAACAGATGTTTATCTTACAGATAAGAAATATCATTTAGCAACTATAGATGAATTGCCTTTAGCACCTTCTATATTACTTAAAAAGAATCCAGCTACAATAGGAATCCCATTCTTTAAAAGAAAAAAGCATGTATTTTCTAAAGAATGTTGGGCTAAGTTGAAAAATGTAGCTAGAAGTAATCAGGTTACACCTACAACTTTATTGTGCACGGCATATGCCTATATGTTGAATTTTTGGTGTACCCAAAATGAATTTACAATTAATTTGACTGTTTTTAATCGCTATCCCTTTAGTAAAGATATCAATAAGCTTATTGGTGATTTTACATCAGTTATTTTGTTGGACTTTGATTTTTCATGCAAAGAAAATTTTAAAGCTTTAATGTTAAAAGCACAGAAAAAATTGATTGACAAATTGGAACATCGTCATTTTGATGGTGTCAGTATTATCCGAGAACTCGCTAAAAGAAGAAATTTAGGAACACAATCTTTAATGCCTATTGTTTTTACAAGCATGTTATTCGATGAGAAAGTAGAAGAAATGGGGGTTGAAGAAAGGTTGGGTGATTTTACATTTGGAGCTAGTCAAACATCCCAAGTGTTTTTAGACAACCAGATAACTGAAACGGCGGGTGAGCTTTGTATTACTTGGGATTATGTTGAAGATTTGTTTGATGACAGTGTAATTGACCACATGTTTAATCAATACATATCTGTTATTAAAAACCTTATAGAAGATAAAGAGGTTGAGAAGTTAGATATTACATCGTCAGATTTTGAGATTATTACCAAATATAATAGCACACAGGAAGAGTTCGCTTATAAAACTTTAGATCAATTGTTTGTAGAACAAGCACAAAAGAATCCTAATAAAATAAGTGTTGTTTGTGAAAATAAAAGTTATACATATAAAGAGTTAGATGAGCGCTCAAATCAGATAGCTAGATATTTGATTGAAAAAGGAGTTGGAGAAAATGACTGTGTAGGAGTTGTAGCCACAAGACATTCTAACACAATTGCTAATATGTTGGGAATCTTAAAAGCAGGCGGCGCATATGTTCCTCTAGAACCAGACTATCCAGAAGAAAGAATCAATTATATACTGCAACATAGTAAAGCATCGGTGTTGTTAACGATAGATACATATGATGAAAAAAAGTTGAGTAAGTATTCTTGCGATAACGTTTTGGATAGAAGCAAATTGTCATCATTGGCGTACATAATTTTTACATCTGGCTCAACTGGAACGCCCAAAGGAGTAATGATACAGCATAAGGCAGTAGTAAATACTATTCTTGACATAAATAATAAATTCAATATAACTTCCGAGGATAAAATTATAGGTTTGTCGTCCATGTGTTTTGATTTATCTGTTTATGATATTTTTGGTAGCTTAATTGTTGGTGCAACTCTATATATGGCACCTGATATAAAAGACACAGATAAAATAAGTGAGATAATAGCTAAAAACCAAATTACATTTTGGAATTCAGTACCTTCTGTTATGCATTTGTTTATTGAAAACTTGTCAATAAGCAATGATAAGAAGTTTATTCAATATGAATCGCTAAAACATGTATTGTTAAGTGGTGATTGGATACCTCTTGATTTGCCTTCAAGAACTGTTAAATATTTTCCAAAGGCAGAAGTTGTAAGTCTTGGTGGAGCAACAGAAGCTTCAATTTGGTCTATATATTATCCAATAACTAATATTGATTCGAATTGGAAAAGTATCCCTTACGGTTATCCTTTAGCTAATCAAACTTTTTATGTTCTCAATAATAATTTAGATTATTGCCCTGTAGGTGTAGAAGGTGAATTGTATATTGGTGGCATTGGAGTTGCCACTGGATATTTGAATGATAGTGAGAAAACTAATAAGTCATTTATTTTACATCCTATATATGGATATATTTACCGAACTGGTGATTATGGCGTTTTGCATAATGAAGGTTACATTGAATTTAGAGGTAGGAAAGATGACCAAGTAAAAATTAGAGGACATCGTATTGAATTGGGAGAAATTGAATCTTTATTATTGAAGCACGAAGGCATAAATCAGGCGGTAGCTATTGTTAAAGAAATTGCACCTGGAGATAAGAGGATTATTGCATATGTGACACCATCTTATGAATTAGAAGAAAAAGGTGATATAGATGTTGTATCACAAATAAAACCTATATCAAGAATTTCCGTAGCAATAGACGGAAGGATCTATTCTAAAATGACTGAAGAGAAAGTTGTCATATCGGATATTTCCTATGTTGGTGCAAATTTGAAAGGCAAATTAAATATAACTGATGGAGATCATACTTTATCATTTAAGCTTCCTAATTTGAATACTGATATTTCAATTAAAGGTCATTTAGTGTGTCTGAATAGTGAGAACTTTCATTTTGTCTTTGAAGAATCTACAGAGCATGATTTGCTTATCCAATGCTTAAATGAATACAAGTTAACATTGGATTTTCAATTGCTGTGTGATGCAACTAGTAAATATAATACTAATTTGTCAGATAGATGTATTATTAGACGGAAGACAGGTGAAAACTGTGAACTTAAAGTACGTACATTAAACACTGATGGCATTACATTTTGGAATAATGAATTCTTTTTTGAAGTGAATGAAGCAGTTGAGATTATATTTGCAATCGAAGAATTACAAAAAAAGTTTATTCTTCAAGGCAAATGCATATTAAATATGAATGATATACTCGCAGTTCAATTTAATCAAAATTCCATTTATATTATACAAGCACTGGTTCATCTATCAAAATTTGTAGGTGTCTCAGGAGCAATTTTAAGAAAATATCTTGAAGATAGACTTCCTGATTATATGATACCTTTTACCTATATATTTTTAGATAAGATGCCGTTAACTTCAAATCAAAAAATTAACAGAAAAATTTTACCTGATCCTATCTTGGAGATAAATGAAACGTCATCAAGATTGATCAAGCCGCGAAATATGATAGAAAGTAAGATTCTCAATATTTGGAAAGAGATTTTGAAGGTAGAGGATTTAGGAGTTCTAGATAACTTTTTTGAGCTTGGCGGGGATTCTTTACAAGTATATCAGATTACAACGAAAATCGATGCTGAATTTCAAGTGAAAATACCTATTGATAGTTTATACAAAGAACCAACTATTGCTAATATAGCCCAATATGTTAAAGATAAATTAGAAAAATCAGGAATTACTATTCTTGAACCAAAAGAGCAAATAATGAAAAGCAGAACTATATATTGGAATCCTAGTGCACACTGGAAAATCGAGGGATCAGTAGTGTATATCAATTCTGATAAATATGATTATATTGAGTATTTTCCCAAATTGTACTTTATAACTCAAATGGGTATTTCCGAAGAAATCTTAATTGATGAATTTAAGACCTTTAAAGAGGATATAACATTGATAGTTAATACTTTAATAAAAGACAAAATACTCTTAACTTCAATTCCATCTTGGCATGAAATTTATGCACCTGTAGGAAAAATTTTTAAAAATAAATATGAGGAAGATTTATTGTTTGATAAAAATAAATATAAGGAATTTAAAGAAGAGCAGATGAAACGATTACCTCTTAGTGGAAATAAACTTCCTCTAAATTATTCATTGGACAATTTGCCTCATTCTATTTCTGGAAGGAGAAGTTATAGAAATTTTGAAGAAAACAAATTGATTAGTTTTGATGATTTTTCTACATTGCTCTCTGTGTTAAAACAAAATTTTGACAATGGTAATTACACGTATTTCTATGCTAGTTCAGGAGGATTATATCCATTAGATATGTATATATATGTAAAAGAAAATCGTGTAGAAAATGTTAATGCTGGATTGTATTATTACCATCCTGCTAGTCATCAATTAGTATTAGTGTCTAATGATGAAATTACTGAAGATTCTGCTTATGTAAAAAATAAGAGAATTTTTAAATCATCCGCAATTACAATTTATATAGTTTACAACGCTGAAGCAAGTATGCCAGTTTACGGGGGCGATGGTTATTTTTATGCATCCATAGATACCGGAATTGTTGTGGCAACTTTAACACAAATGTGTGAAAAGTTAAATCTTGGTTTATGTTCAATAGGTGATATGAATTTTGATGTAATAAAAGACAAGTTTCGTTTAAATTCTAATCAATCGTTTTTGCACAATATTGAGATTGGTATTAAGCCACTTAATGCTATGTCTTTTGATGATATTGTTGAGGCTTATAATAACCAATAATTTAGAGTAATCATGATTAAGTTATTTTGTTTTCCTTGCGCTGGTGGTACGGCACAAATGTATTACAAATGGAAAAAAGAGCTTAGTGGGTCTTTTGAAATTATTCCTGTAGAATTGGCTGGTAGAGGATTAAGAACAGGTGAACCTTTTTATAAAAATTTTAATGAGCTAGTGGATGACTTGGCGGGGAGAGTTGAAGAAAGGATAGCTGAGAATACTCAGTATGCCTTACTTGGCTTTAGTATGGGGGCGCTTATTACATATGAAGTTTACCAAACTCTTAAAAAAAAGGGATATGTTGAACCTTTGCATTTATTTTTTCTGGGGCGTGAAGCCCCAGATTGCAAAATTCTGAAAATAAACCATTTGTCAGATGAAGATTTTTTGAAAGAAATCGTAAGTTATGAAGGTATTCCTAATGAATTATCAGAAAATAAAGATATAATAAATTTCTTTCTTCCAGTATTAAGAGCTGATTTTAAAATTCATGAACAATACTGCAATAACTATCCATTGGAAGTTTCTACAAATATGAGCGTGATTTGGGGAAAAGAAGATAAATCAATAATTAGAAGCGAAATGAGTAGTTGGCAAAGAATATGTAGTAAAGTGTGTAGTTTGTATGAGCTTGACGGTAGTCATTTTTTTATAAATACACAAGAACATCTAGTGTTGGAATTAATAAAAAAAACTTTAATAAAAAAATAGAGATATGTGCGAAAATATAAAAAAATGGATGATAGACGAAGGTGTTAATGAGATTGGAAGGATTGTAAATGACAGTTCATACATGTTTTATTATTCCCCAGAAAAGCAAAGACAAATCAAATTTACCGCTATCAAAAAGGCTTTTGAGTTTCATTTTGCAAATAATAAATTCTATAATGATTTTTGCAAAAATAACAGTGGCATTACCCCCAGTGAAATCACTCAGTATGATGATATTCATTCAATACCATTAATTCCAATTAGTTACTTTGAACAAGGGAAGTCAGAGTCTATGATGACTGTGCCGTATAAATTTAAACAATTAGAATTTCATACTTCGGGGATTGGTGGGCAACATACAGTTGCTTTTAGAGATTCAATTTCAAATGAACATGCAACAGTTGGTCTTTCACAAATGTTTATGGAGTTGTTCGACATGAGATTTGAGGCTTCTCCTGCAGTTGTTTACTTTACCCCTTCCATACTTGAGGCTCCCAATTTAGGTATGCTTCGAGCTTTATCTATTTTGGGCTCTACTTATGCAGGTTGCATGCATGCTGTTGAAAAAAATGAGTTTAAATTTCGAGAAGCATATGATTATATAAATTCACTCGGCATGAATATTCCAGTTTATTTAGTAGCTCCTCCTTTTATTTTAAATTTCTTTCTGGAGTATTTAGTTGCAAATTCTTTAAAATTGAGCTTGAATTCAGGTGCTAGAATTATAACTATGGGAGGGTGGAAAAGACATACTGGAAAAGTAATTTTGAAAGAAGATTTTATTCGCAAATGTGAAAATATTATTGGCGTATCTCCATCTCAAATAAGAGATACATATGGTTCTATTGTTTTAAATCAATTATCAATTGAATGTGCTTCTCATTCAATGCACGTTCCACCATTTGCTGAAATGTACACCAGAAATTTGAATGACAATTCTATAATTTGTAAGGATGGTGAACTAGGAGTGCTTTCAGTTTTAGATCCAACATTGGTTACTTATCCTGGTTTTATATTAACTGAAGATGTTGCTTGCTTAAAACATGATTATAATTGTTTGTGTGGAAGGACTTCAACCGTTGTAGAAATAATAGGGAAAGTTCCTAAAGCAGATGCTAATAATTGTTCAATAACATTAGATCAGTACTTAACTGGCGTAACAAATAAAATTAATTACGGTGAGAAATAGATATGATACTAATTGGATAATTAATAAAACAAGTAAAATGGACGTGGATAATGTATACACATTAGTTGTCTCTTTCTTGAACAATAATGAAATAGAAGACAAAGGAGTTACTTTCATTGGTGAAAGTAAAGAGGATAAATTTGTTTCGTATAAAGAGTTATACCACTTAGCACTCAAACATCTATCCTTTTTATATAGTCAAGATATTAAATGCGGTGATAAATTAATATTTCAAATAGAAAATAATCATGATTTTGTTATATCTTTTTGGGCTTGCTTACTAGGTGGCATTATTCCAGTCCCGTTAAATAATGTCACAAATGAAGAAACCTTTAGGAAAATGATTAATGTTTGGAGTGTTATTGACCAACCTAAAATTGTAGCTACAAACTTAACTTTAAAAAAGATAGTGCAGCTAACAAATAAATGCAAACTTATTTCTTGCTTAGAAAATTTAAAAGAGGCGATTGTTTTATGTGATCTAGAAAATTCTAAAAAGGAAAAAGAGAACATAGATTTAATACATTTTCCTAATCCGTCGGATACAGCTTTTATTCAATTTTCATCAGGATCTACTGGGACTCCAAAAGGCGTTGTATTAACGCATGAGAACATTCTCGTGAATGTTTATGCTATGGCAAAATCTTCAAAATGGAATTCTCAAGATTTGGTTTTAAGTTGGATGCCTCTTACACACGATATGGGAATTATTGGCTTGCACATAACTCCTATTGTTCTACAATGCCAGCATTATTTAATGGATACTTTCTTATTCGCTTATTTTCCATTGACATGGATTTATAATTTAAGTAAATATAAGATTACAATATCTTCATGTCCTAATTTTGGATATGAACACGTTTTAAGGTATTGGAACCCTAAAAATGAGGAAAATAATATTGATCTTTCTAATTTACGGTTCATTTTAAACGGTGCAGAACCTATTTCTTTAGCAACATGTAAGAGATTTATTACTGAATTTTCTTCTTATGGATTTAAAAATTATATGATAATGCCGGTTTATGGATTGGCAGAAGGATCATTAGCTATAACTAATACTCCATTGAGGGAACAAATTTGCTCATATTTGGTAAAGAGAACGTCTTTGCAATTAGGCAAAAGAGTTACGATAGACGCAACGAAAGAAAACGATCCAGAATATACTACTATTGTTGATTTGGGTATCCCTGTTGGAGATATAGATGTATCTATTCGTAATGATGTATTTGAGGTGTTGCCTAATGAATATGTGGGTGTAATTTGTATTAAAGGAAAGAATGTAACGAAAGGATATTATAATAATCCGAAGGTTAATGCTGATTCCTTTACTGCTGATGGCTATTTTATAACGGGAGATCTTGGATTTATAAAGAATGGAAGATTGTCTATTGTTGGACGTAAAAAAGAAATATTGTTTGTTAATGGCGAAAACTATTACTCAAACGATTTAGAGAGGCTGATAATTGAAAAATTAAAATTTACTATTTCAAAGGTCGCTGTTATAGGTTTAGACACCTATCAAACAAAAAAAAATTGTATAGGCATATTTGTACAATACAAAGGAGTTATAACAGATTTTATTTCAATAAAAAGAGCTATTCAAGAGCTTCTTTTATCTAAAATAGGCGTAACTGTTTCTTTTGTAGTCCCTGTAGACCACATACCTACAACTACTAGTGGAAAGGTGCAGCGCTTTGAAATATTAAATAAATATAATCAAGGTGTTTATGATGATATCATAAAAGGGATGGAGTTATTAGATGGAAGTTTGTCTAATATTCGAGAATCATTAAATACACAAAAAGATATTCAAAATAATATTGTTAAAATTTGGAAAAGGGTTGTAGGAAATGCTATTCCATTAGATATTAATGATAATTTTTTTGAATCAGGCGCCAACTCTTTACTAATATCTCAAATTGGAAACGAACTGCAAAAAGAATATAATGGAGTTACAGTAATGGATTTGTTTAATTATCCGACAGTTTCTAAATTATCATCATATATCAAAGAGTTAATAAATAATCATAATGCTGAATCTTGATCGTTAATTAAAAATTATGCAACTTCAAAAAAATATTAATATAGACGGAGTGGTTTTCCAAAAAGTTAATTCAGAATTATATGTTTGTGAAAATTCTAGCATAAAAGATTGTCGCCGATTAGCTATTCGAGCCTCCAGTATTGATAAATTGTGGGTTTGTATAGATAAATACAAATCTAAAAAAAAATCTAATTGCATATATGAAGGAAATGGAGATTCGGTATCGAAAATCATATTTGTATATTCAGGAATGGGCGGTAATTGGGCAGGAATGGGGCAAAGTTTATTTGTTCAAAATCCCGTTTTTAAGAAAGCTATTTGTGAATGTGACAAAATTCTAAGCCAATTTTCTTCTTGGTCAATTATAAATGAAATATTGAGATCTGTTGACATATCTAGAATATGTAAAACAAAATACGCTCAAGTTTGTCTTTTTGCATTTCAGTATGCACTTACTAAAGTATGGAAGTCATATGGAATTTATCCTAATGCTGTAATTGGTCACAGTTATGGTGAAACTTATTCTTTTTATGAAAGTGGAGTTTATACGTTAGAAGATGCATTATGGATTTCATATATACGGGGAGCACTACAACAAGATATTGAAGGAAATGGAAAGATGGTTTATGTTAGATGCAATAAAGAGATAATCCAAAATATTATAAATGAGATCAAGGGGGAAATTTCTATAGCTGCCATTAATGGCCCAAATTCGTTGATAGTTTCAGGAAGTAATGATTGTATAGACTTTTTTTTAAAGGCGATAGCTGATATGGAAATTTATTACAAAACTCTTCCAGTTGAGGTGCCTTATCACAGTTCGTTAGTTACTAAGATGTTGAATCCATTAAAAAGGGAGATTGCTCATATTACAATGAAACGTAATAAGCTTCCGCTGTTTTCGTCAGTAACCGGTGAACTTGTTACTGAAAATGAATTAAGCTTAGATTACATCATTGATAATACTATTAAAGTTGTCGAATTTGAGAAAGCTATCTTATCCATTTTGAAGAGTGGCTTTGATACTTTTTTAGAGATTGGAGCACATCCTCTTTTGATTAATAACATAAATGAAATATCTACAGAAAATAATTATAAAAGTAACATATTTTATTCGATTCAGCGAAATAAAAACGAACAAAGATCGATAGAAGATAATCTGTGTAAACTTTTTTGTTGTGGTGTAGAAGTTGATTGGAAAAATATTTAACTCTTGAAGATTGGATTAACATGATAAGCTTACATTATATTGAAACTATAGGAAATATTTCGGAAATTACTTTAATGAGACTGGCATCAAAGCTACCCAATAAAGTAATTAGTAATTGCCCGCAATATAAGAAGAAAAGGAATAGACAAGATTATATAATAGGAAAATTAGTATTGCAATATATTTTAAAAGAAAATGGATATAGTATTACACTTATAGATAACATTAGCTATCAAAAAATTGGCAAACCTTTTATTTCTGAAGAAGTCGATTTTAATATTTCTCATTCTGGGAATTATGTTGTCTGTGTTTTTTCAACCTCATTAAAAGTAGGCGTTGATATCGAAAAACATAAAAAAATCAATCCTGCCAATCTTTATAGTCTAATAAGATATAATAATTGGGATATAAAGACAGAGAATTGCGATAGTAGAACATTTTTTGATTATTGGACAATACAAGAAAGTGTATTAAAAGCTAAGGGAATTGGTCTTAGTGGTATCAGTAATATTAAAATTGATTATCATAACAATGAAGCATATTTGGGTAATGAAAAATGGTATTTTAAAAGAATAGAGTTACTAGATGGATATTCCATTTCGGTTGCATCAAACAAATTCAATTCTTTTATAAAAATTGAAAAACTGAATTTGTCGGATTTATTAATCTAATACATAATTTCATGAAGAAGATAATATTTAAGAAAATTCATTCTGTTTTGTCACTTTTATTTGGATTAATTATTGTGACAATATTTGCCACTGGTACATTGTTGGTGGTGTTAGATCTTATTTCACCAATTTTGCACAAAAAATGTGCTATACCCTTAAATAATAGCCAGCCTATAAAATTAGACAGTTTAGTGAATTGCATAAATAGAAAGTTAGTAGATGATAAAATAAAGTCGATTACCATTTATAACAACAAAGAAAATTGTTATATTATGAAGGTTGGAGATAGTATTATTGATAATATTTATGTTAATCAATATACAGGTGAGATAATCAATCATTCTCACATTTATTATAAATTTCAATTATTAATAAAAAAGCTACACAGCAACTTTCTTTTTGATAAATATATTGGAAGAAAAGTTACAGGAACTACAGCTATATTGTTATCAGTGATAGTAGTAACAGGCTTAATTATCTGTTTTCCAATGGGCTATTCTCAGTTAAAGAAACGCCTTCACATAAGAATAAGCAGAAATAAGTATGCATTGTTTTATAGTATCCATTATGCTACAGGATTATACTTTAGCTTCATAATAATATTGCTTTTTATTGTCGGCTTAATATATAACACAATTTATTTTGCAAAAAATGAAAATTTGAAGCAAATGAGTTTTACTGACACCAGTATAAGTAATAATATAAAAGAGCCATTAAACACTATTTTAATTAATGCTGTAAATGCTTTTCCTCAGAACGAATTTATTGAAATAAGCAAAGAGAATGTATTATCTATATCTTTTCCTGAGCCGGAGCGTAAGTCTGAAATAAACTATGCATATAGTTTTAATAATAAGCAACTAGTATTTACAAGGTTGTACGATGAAAATCCTCAAAAAGCAAAAATTCGTAATATTTTATTTATTCTCCATACAAGTTCTTGGGGAGGTTTCTTAATAAAAATATTATCAATTTTAGGTGGATTATTAGGCATAAGTCTTCCTATTACTGGTTATTTACTAATGTGGTATAGAACTAAAAATAAATATTCAAAAAACAAGTCGTTATGAAAAAGTACAACATCCTATTTTTAACTTTGTTGTTGTTACAATGGAGTTTTATTAATGCTCAAAATAATTTTAGCAGCCCTATATTAGAGTCGTATATTGAGTTGGGGATTAAAAACAATCTTGGTGCTAAAAGAGAAAATATGTCGTTAAAGCAAGCTCATGAGAAGTTAGAACAAGCCAAAGCCTTATTTTACCCTAATGTATCATTAAATGGAAGTTATTCGTTTGCTAAAGGCGGTAGAAAAATAGATATTCCGACCGGAGATCTATTAAATCCAGTATATAATTATCTTAATAATTTAGATGGTGGAAATAAATTTCCACAAATATCTAATACATCAGAAGCACTTTTACCAAACAACTATCATGATTCAAGAATATCTGGAGTTTTCAATTTATTAAATACGGATTTATATTATAACTATCAAGCTCAAAAGAAATACATCTCCATTGAAAAAGCTAAAGAAGAAGCATATATAAATGTACTGAAACAAAAAATTTCAGTTGCATATTACACTTACTTACAGTCTAAAGAGCTGTTAGAAATTCTTTCTTTGAATAAAAGAACACTCAAAGAACTAAAACGGGTGAATGAAAAATTGTACAATAATGGACTTAGAACTAAGGATGTATTATATGATTCTGATTATGAATTGAATTTGATTGAATCAAAGATAACTGAAGCACATAAAAATTGTATTTTGTCACAAGCCTATTTTAACTACTTGTTGGACCGAAATGATGATGAAACCATAGAAATCGATTCAGCTTTATTACAGCTTAATATTAGTAATTGGAAGAATGTCATTGAAAATAATGAATATACAATTGCTAATAGAGCTGAACTGCAACAGCTTTCAAGTAATATTGATTTAAAAGAGACCCTTTTGTCTTTAGAGAAAAAAAGTTTGTGGGTACCTAAAATCACTTTAGCTAACAATATTGGTTATCAGGGATTTAAATACAAATTCAATCATAAACAATTTTTTGACTATGCACAAATTAATTTTCAGTGGACTTTATTTTCAGGAGGCAGTAAAAAATCTAAAATTAGAAGCGCAAAATTGGAATACGCAATGGCTCAAAATAAATATATAGACATTAAAAAGCAATTAGAACTTGAGAAAACGAATGCTATTCAGGAATATAATACTGCAATGCAAAATTATAAGACAAAAGAGAGTGCGTTATACAGCATTCATGAATCTTTTTCTATTGCTCAAAAAAAATACGAACAAAATCAAATTATTTGGTTAGAACTAATAAAAAAACAAAATCAATTTTTAAGTGCACAATTAGAACTTTCATTGATGAAGTATTCTGTAATAATATCATATGTAAATCTTCAAAAAACATTAGCAAAATTATAATTTATGAAACATTTAAAAGTTTACATTTTAGTCGTTGCAATTAGCTGCATTTCATTTGTTAGTTGTAATAATAGCAAACAAAATAGTGATTCGAAAGAAGAGAAAGTTTTTGTTAAAGTGGTTCCTGTTTTGGAAAAATATTTAAATGAGAAAATTCATACTGTTGGCAGCCTATCTATTGCTGAAGATATCTGGCTAAATTTCAAAACCGGAGGAGTAATTAATAAAATATTTGTTGCGGAAAACCAACGTGTAACTAGAGGGCAACTTTGTGCTAATTTGAACATGACTGAAATACAAGGACAACTTAAACAAATGCAGTCGTCATTAGTTAAAGCAGAAAGGGACAAAGATCGCATACAGAAATTGTATTCAGATTCCGCTGCAACACTAGAGCAATTAGAAAATGCCTTGACTGTATATGAATTAGCCAAAGAAAATTATAATATTGCAAATTTTAATTTTCAATATTCACAGATATTATCTCCCTGTGATGGAATAATCGTGAAAAAACTTGTGAGTGAAGGAGAAATTATCGCTCCTTTAACTCCTGCATTTTTACTTTATCCTTTAAAAAAAGATAATATGATGTTTAAGGCTTATGTTTCCGATTGTGACCGTGTCAAAATGCAATTGGGTGATAGTGCTCACATAAGAATAGAATCTTACCCTAATAGAATTTTAACCGGAAAGATTATTCATTTAGGTGAAACATCAGAGGTGACTAATAAAATGTATCCTGTTGAAGTTCAAATAGAAAAAATCGATGGGATGGTTTCCGGGTTATATGGTGAAGCAGATTTATTCCCATCAAACAAAAATGTATTCAAGGTTATCCCTATTGAAGCTATTATAGAAGGAGATGGAAACAGTGCGTATGTATATACAATAGACCATAAAAAAATGGAAGCATATAAAGTTAAAATACGTATTTTAGCATTTGATAGAGATCAAGTATATGTAGATATAGATACTGATTTGTCAGAAGTCGTAACAGAAGGCGTTTCTTATTTGTCGCAGAATGCTAAAGTAAATTTAATAGAAAAATAGTACATATTATGAATATATCAGAATTAGCTGTTAAAAATTGGCAGTTTACATTGATCGTTTTTCTAATGGCATTAATTGTTGGGATAACAACCTTATTTACAATGCCTAGAGGAGAGGATCCAGAATTTCAAGCTCCAACATTTCCAATCGTTGTTTCCTATCCGGGTACGACTTCAACTGATATGGAAAAATTAGTAGTTGAACCTATTGAAAAAAAAGTAAGTGAACTTGATGACATTGATCAAATAATTACTGAAATTAGTGATGGAGTTGCAGTTGTAAAAGTTAAATATCTATATCAATCTGACTATAATGAAAAATATCAAGAGTTGATTAGAGAAATAGATGCTTTAAGAAAAGATTTACCGCTGGATATTAGAGATATTGAAATTAAAAAGATATCCCCTTCTGATGTAAATATTCTTCAGATTGCTTTAATTTCAAATAATTCTTCTTATAGTAAACTATATCAATATGCGGAGGATTTAAAAGATGATTTAGAGAAAATACGAAATCTAAAAAATGTTGATTACTGTGGCATTCCTGAGCAAATTGTAAAAGTGTCATTAAATATGCAAAAGATACAACAATATCATATATCTCCTTTCCTTGTATTAGATGCAATTAAAAATGAGAATTTAAATATTCCAGCAGGCAGTATCGATTTTGGTAACAAACGTTTTAATGTTAAGACAAGTGGTAGTTTTCAAAATAGTGAAGAAATTGCTAATACGGTGATAATGTCTGATGGTAGTGCAAATATCTATTTAAAAGATATTGCGACGATAGAAATGGGCAATGGAGAAGAGAAGCATATTTGCCGTTTAAATGGTGAAAAAGCTGTTTTTGTTACAGCGTCCTTAAAGACTAAAGAGAATATAAGTGCTGTTAGCAAATTATACCAACCAATAATTGAAAAATTTAAAAAAAAACTCCCAAATGATATCAAACTTGAGCTTTGTTTTAATCAGTCAGAAAACGTAAGTAATCGACTTAATAGATTGGGAGTAGATTTTATAATTGCCATTCTCTTAGTATCCATTACATTATTACCTATTGGCATCCGTTCTTCATATGTTGTAATGCTGTCTATTCCTCTTTCATTATCAATTGGTCTAGTTATTATGAATTTTTGCGGATTCACTTTAAATCAATTAAGTATAGTTGGCTTAGTTGTTACTTTAGGGCTTTTGGTTGATGACAGTATTATTGTTGTAGAAAATATAGAGCGATTAAGAAGAGAGGGGTTGAGTAAAACAAAGGCTGCAATTAAAGCAACAAAGCAAATAACCAGGGCAATTATTGGTTGTACTGCCATTTTGATATTTTCTTTCTTGCCTTTGGCATTCATGCCAGAAGAAGCCGGAGCATTTATAAGAAGTATGCCAGTTGCTGTTATAGCGACGGTTTTTGCATCGTTAATTGTATCCTTAACAGTAGTTCCTTTTCTTACAACTTTAATATTTAAAGACAAGACAACACCTGAAGGCAATAAAATACTAGTTTGGCTTAATAAGCTTATACATATAACTTATGCTAAGGTTTTAGATAAAGCCTTATGTCATCCAAGAAAAACACTATGGATTGCGGGCGGGATTTTCTTTTTTACTTTAATTTTGGGAAGCACTCTCGGCTTTACTTTATTCCCTAAATCAGAAAAGCCCCAATTCCTTATTAATATTGAAACAGAGCAAGGGAGTAATTTGGAGGAGACAAATAAGGCTACCTCTTTTGTTGAACAAATCTTAGCTAAGAACAATCGAGTTAAGTATTATTCATCCAATATTGGTAAAGGCAATCCAAGAATATATTATAATGAAATGCAGCATAATGAATCTCCCAATTATGCTCAAATTTTTGTTGTTTTAAGTGATGAAGTTAAGCCGAAAGAAAAAAGTGAAATAATAGCTAATCTTCAGATGTCATTTCAAAATTATGTAAGTGCTAAAATAGAAGTGAAGGATTTTGAGCAGGGGCCTCCTGTAGAAGCACCAATTGCAATACGTGTGTTTGGAGAAAATCAAGATACGCTGAGGAAGATATCTATTGATATGGAGAATGTTCTTAAAAATCTAGATGGAACTATGTACATTAATAATCCATTAAGTGTAAAGAGAACTGATATTAGCGTAAAAATTAATAGAGCAAAAGCTGCTAAATATGGAGTTACAACTTCTATGATTGATAAGACTATTCGTTTAAATTTGTCAGGAGTCAACGCTGGAACTTTATCTAATGATAATGGTGATGATTTCGATATTTTACTCTCAGTTCCTAAAGATAAAAACGCCAATTATCAGACTCTAAAAGAAACTTATATAATAGCTAAAGATGGCAGCGCTATACCATTAACCGCCATAGCTAATATAGAGTTTTCTAATTCTTCAATGCAAATAAAACATTTAGATAAAGTTCGTTTTAATACAATAACGGCTTTTGTTAAGCAAGGTTACTTGGCAAATTCAATTAATAAAAAACTTGATGATGTATTGAAGGAAAAAAAGTTTCCCGAAAATTATTATTATCAATTAGCAGGTGAGGTTGAGAATACGTCGCGTTCATTTAGTGGTTTTAGCTTAATTATCATCTTAGCTACTTTTGGTTTTATTAGTGTATTAATTCTAGAATTTAAGGCATTTAAAAGCTTGATTATAGTATTATCTGTAATTCCACTAGGTGTTATTGGTGGAGTTCTAATGCTATATTTGGCTGGTCAACCGTTATCTTTTGTTGCAATAATAGGATTTATTGCACTTATTGGTATTGAGGTTAAAAACTCTATACTTTTAGTGGACTTTACTAATCAATTGAGAGCAGAAGGGGCGAAGCTAGATGAAGCTATTCTTAAGGCTGGAGAAATACGATTTGTTCCTATTATTTTGACAGCATCAACTACCATATTTGGATTAATCCCTTTGATTATAGAATTTAGCCCCCTATATTCACCTTTAGCTTTAGTTATTGTAGGTGGGCTTATCACATCCACTTTTCTTTCTAGAATCATAACTCCGGTGATGTATAAGTTACTTCCTCCTAGAATAAAAAGAAAAGAAATAATAGAAACAATTTCTCAAAGATTGATTATAGATAGCTAATCAGTATTTAACACAATAAAGAGTTTGATAAATACAAGAGGTATTTATCAAACTCTTTATCTGATTTTCATCAGTATTCTGGGTATAGTTTGGTTATGCTCTATAACATGATTTTTTTTTAAAACGAAATGCATAATATTCTATGTAATATTTCTAAAATTATCTCTATATTTGAACTTTATACTAATTGGCACAAAATATAAAGGTATGGATCGGTTTTATACGAACGAAAGCGGTGGAATGCATTCAGTATATTAATTAAAATCCATACCTTTTTGTAACATTCTATATATCAGAAACATATCAGGTTGTATGCCCTCTGGATATGAAGCTGAAATATATGTTATTATTTGCAAATTTATATTTTTCATATACCAATCTGTCTAAAAAAGCTTTATATTTGCAATAAATTAGAATACTATGTAGATGAAGAATACAAAAGAACGTTTAATATTAGGAGCTTTTAAGCTTTTTCTGTTTAACAATTTTGAGAAAGTAACAATTGCTGATATTGAAAAGGAGACAGGAGTTAGCAGAGGATCTATTTTTTATTATGTAGAATCTAAAGAAGAACTCTTTGGAATAGTAGTTGATAAATTTATATTTGAGGCTCAAAGTCTTAAACAAAAAATGAATACTAATGAATATAAAACATTTGAGGAGTTTATCCAAAAATATGTTGCTGGGATAAATCGTACAATGGCAGAGATGCTTTCATTGTCCATTGTTAATATATACAAGTATTATTTCAATTTCATTATCCAGGCTGATAAATACTATCCTAATTTTAAAGAAAAATTGAATCAATTATTAGTGAAAGAGAATGCAATATGGAAAGAAATAATAATACGCAGTATTGAAACAAAAGAACTTAAAAAAGATATTGATGTAGATTATACAATTATGCAATTTAGATCTGTTTTCTTAGGCTTAGCATTTGAACAAAGTTTTTTCTATGGCCTAGAGACCAATCAATTAATGAGATATTATCAATATATTTATAAAAAAATAAAGGCTTAATGCCCTTATTTTTTTATATATTAGTCAACCGAACAGTCGGTATAACAAAGGTTATATATGAAGAAAGAAGTATTTATTACCAAAATTGCATCTTACTTACCAAATAATAGTGTAGGTAATGACGAAATGGAAAATTATTTAGGATTGATCAATGGTGAGCATTCACGTGTAAAGCGTATTGTATTGAAACAAAATGGTATCAAAAAACGATATTACGCATTAGACACTAATCAAAATATTACGCACACGAATGCAGAAATAGCAGGAAATGCTATAAACAAATTGATTAATAATAATTCTAAAACTCAACTTGGAGTGTTAGCTTGCGCTACAAGTACGCCGGACCAACTTTTACCATCCCATGCTTCAATGGTTCATGGTTATCTTAAAGGAAAGCCTTTGGAAATTTATTCCTTATCAGGAGTATGCTTGACTTCGCTTCAAGCTTTAAAAGTTTGTTATCATTCAATATTATGTGAAGAGACAAACAGAGCTATATGTTGTGCTTCGGAACTGACTTCTCCAGCCTTATTGTCTAAGAATTATAACAAAGAATATGAACTGTGTAAGGATCTTAACAAAGAACCATATATGGCTTTTGAGAAAGACTTTATGAGATTTATGCTATCTGATGGGGCTGGAGCTGTATTACTAGAAGACGGCCCGTATGGGGATCATAACTTTAAAATTGAATGGATAGATATATGCTCATATGCTAATGAATTACCGACATGTATGTTTATGGCTTCTGAATTGAGAGAAGATGGTGAACTTAAGAGTTGGAAAGAATTTACGCCTTGTGAACTTATAGAACGTTCTGTTTTTGTAGGTAAGCAAAATATTCGGACTTTAAAAAAATATATTATTAAATATTGGGCTGATTATATTGCTGAGTGTTTAGAAAAACATTCATTAAATCCTGATGATGTAACATATATTATTCCTCATGTTTCTTCAATGTTTTTTTATAATAAATTGAATGAGGAACTGATTCAAAGAGAAATTAATTTAGATGACAAGCGATGGTTTACTAATTTACCTTTAGTTGGTAATATAGGTTCTGCTGCAATTTTTGTAGGTCTTGAAGGACTACTAAAATCCAGACAATTAAAAAAAGATGATAAAATTTTGCTTTTAGTGCCTGAAAGTGGACGTTTTTCTTTTGGAGCAGTTTTATTAACGGTTTATTAGTAAATATATGCAATAAAAATATTCAAGTGTAGTTAAAAGAGTTGTTTTTCATTCTTTAAATTGTAAGAAAATGATGATTTTAACTACACATAACGCAATAATAACTCGTGATATATGGATATAGTAACATAATTGATTAATAATCCGTTCTAGGAAATCGTTTGGATTAAATAACCATAAAATGAGAACGAAACAAATTGAGTCAGATAGCTCTCCTATGTCCCTCCGACTAAAAATTATTGCCGGGTATATGTCACTTCTAATTTTATTAGGTGTTATCGTTTTTCTGATCGCGCTAGAAAATAGAAATAGAGGAAAAATAAATAATGACGAAATATTTGTTAGCCAAAAAAGAGAAGCGTTGAAGCGTACTTTTGAGAAGCTGCTTGACTTTTCATTCACCGATGGCTTCCTGCTGCTTCAGGATGATGCTAAACTTAACGAAATCCACATGAAACGTGAAGCAGCGACTATTACCTTAAACGAACTGAAAAAATATTATCCGTCCGGTATACAATGTTCATTGATTGACAGAGTATCATCCTTATTACTGGAAAAGGAAGTGCTGTTGGCGGGTGTGATAAACACCCTTTCGGACTTTTCACATACAGATAGTTTAATTCAACGCAGGATACTTTTTATTGCTTTACAAGTACAAGGATTACAGCAAAAGAATAAAGTAACAATAGCGAATAAAAAACAGGGTGGTGGATTCTTTGGACTGTTCAAAAAGAAGAAAGAAGAGAAATCGGCTTATGTTCTTCAAAGGGAAAAAGAAAAACAAATGTTCGGTTCCCAACAGGCCACCGGAAAACTCTATTCACTCCAAAAAGAGATGCACCAACAATATGCTGATTATATAAATAAGCTTGCAGTTTATTCCGATAGCTTACAACAACGCAATATGGAACTGAACTCGCAAATAAGTGGACTTATCAGGGAATTTGAGCAGACCGCTATAATGCAAGCAAAAAAAGAGATGGAGAAGTTAGCCGCATTGAGGGAGCAATCATTTTGTATCATACTTTTTATATCTGCCGCCGCTATCCTGTTAATTATAGTGTTTTATCTCTTTATTCACCATGATATTAAGAAAATGCAGGAATACCGAATGAAATTGGAAGCTTCAAACCGCCGGAACAAAGAACTGCTGGTTGCACGACGAAATCTCATATTGACAGTAAGCCACGACCTCAGAGCTCCGCTCGGAGCTATCAGCGAATATGCGAAATTATTGCAAAATGAGGATAGTGGGGAACGGCAAAAAGGATATGCTGTAAATATCCTGCGTGCCTCTCGGCATGTGATAGGATTGGCAAACAACTTGCTGTGTTATTATAGACTTGAAGCAGAAAAGGAACAACCGGAAAAGAAAATATTTCATCTTGGGCGAACAGTGGAAGATACCGCCTATACGTTTCTGCCTATGGCTGAAAAGAAAGGATTGGGACTAACAGTGGAAGTGACGAACTCGGACATACTTGTAGAAGGTGATTCTATGCGGCTGGTACAGATACTAAATAATCTACTCTCGAACGCTGTGAAGTTTACCCGTAACGGATACATTCACATTGGCGCAAATTACGGAAATGGAAAGCTTTGCTTCTTCGTTAGAGATACGGGTATGGGCATCGATAAGGAACGACAGGAAAGGATATTTACTGCTTTTGAGCAAGGTGAAGTACCGAATATGGAACAAGGTTTCGGATTGGGGCTTGCGATAACATATAAATTGGTTAAGCTATTGGGCGGAACTATATATGTGCAAAGTACCCCTGGACATGGCAGCACGTTTGAGGTATGCCTTCCCATACGTGTGGCGGACGGAGGTACAGAAGTGTCTGAAAACCTACCAGAACGTGACAATTATTCGGGGATGAGGGTGTTAGCGATAGATGATGATCGGTTACAACTGGACGTGATTCGAAAGATGTATGCACGCTATGATGTGGAATGTGACTGTTGCCGAAACGTGAGCGAAATGATTGAGGCATTACGTCGCAACTATTATGACCTTATGCTGACGGATATTCGAATGCCGGAAATGGACGGGTACGGAGTGTTAGCACTTCTTCGTGAGAGCAATTTAGGGCATATAGGGCATACAAAATCGCTTCCTGTACTGGCTGTAACAGCACAAGCGGATGAAAGGCAGGAGCATTTTATAAATGCGGGGTTTGCAGGCTGCTTGCACAAGCCTTTCTCTCCGGAAGAATTGATGTCGGCCACTTTAAATATAGAAAGGCCCATTTTTACAGCTATTATGGAAGGCGAAAAGAACATAAAAGAAATGTTGAATATGTTTATAGAGGATACGAAAGAGGAGCTTATGGGAATGCAGAACGCTTTTAGTTTGGGAGATTATGAACGTCTAGGAGGTATCATACACAAAGCAGCTCCGTTATGGGGGATGATACGTCTTAATAATTCTTACAGAGAACTAGAAGAGATGGCTTCGATGCCTTCCGTAAAATGGGGGAAAGCATTAGATGGACGAATTAAAAGATTGATTAAGGCCGTAGAACAAGCCCTAAGAAAAGCAAAGGAATTAAATAGAGAAACGGAATGAAAACCATATTGATAGTCGAGGATGATCGTATCTACGCGCGAACTACCACCAATTGGCTTCTAAAAAACGGTTTGAATTCCCGTTATGTGTTATCCGTTGAATCGGCAAAAGAGTTTTTAAGAGGCAATGAAGTGGATTTGGTCTTGTCAGATTTTCGCCTGGGAGATAGTAATGGTGTGGAACTGTTGGAATGGATAAGGAAGCAAGGATATCGTATGCCATTTCTTATCATGACCGGATATGGGGACATACCGGGAGCCGTGGAAGCTGTAAAGAAGGGGGCGGACAATTACTTGCCGAAACCCATCCAGACAGAAAAGGTGCTGTCTACCATTGTGGAACTGTTGCAAAAGCGGACTAAAACGCCTACACAAGGGTGGAGATACTATCAGGGAAAAAGCCCACTTGCAATGAAACTGCAAAAACTTATCCGATTAGTAGCACCTGCAGACACGTTAACCGTATTGATACGTGGCGCATCTGGAACAGGAAAGGAATATGTGGCGCGACAGGTACATACTTTGAGTACACGTGCAGATGCCCCGTTCGTGGCAGTGGACTGCGGAGTATTGCCGAAGGAAATGGCCGTATCGGAATTATTTGGGCACGTAAAGGGTGCATTCACGGGAGCTACCGAGAATAAGACGGGAATGTTTGCTGCTGCCAATCACGGCACATTGTTTCTGGATGAGGTGGGTAATCTGAACATGGAGGTACAGATGTTGCTATTGCGTGCGTTGCAAGAAAAATGTTATCGGCCTGTAGGCGGAAAGGATGAAGTAAAAGCGGACATTCGGCTAGTCGCCGCTACGAATGAGAATTTGGAGAAAGCAATAGCAGAAGGTAGGTTTAGGGAGGATCTGTTTCATCGGCTGAATGAATTTCCGTTATATGTGCCGTTGTTGAGCGAATGCCCTGAAGATATTATTCCATTGGCGGAATTCATGTTGGAAATGGCTAACGATGAACTGAATAAAGAGGTGAAGGGGTTTGACAAGGAAACGCGGAAAAGGTTAAAGGCCTATCTGTGGCCGGGGAACATTCGGGAACTGAAAGGGGTAATCAAACGGGCGGTTTTGCTAGCGAAAGGCGACTGGATTATCTCTGAAGATGTAGATCTGCCAAATACTCTCCGCCGTTTAGAAGGAGGCTATACGCTGAATGACGAGCGGATGGAACGGGAAAATATTGTGAAAGCATTAGAAACTACAGGAGGTGATAAGAAAGCAGCGGCGAGGTTGTTAGGGATAAGCCGTAGCACACTCTATCTAAAAATGGAGAAGTATCGATTAAAATAAAAAGTGTCCGAAATTCAGACATTCAGTGTTAAGTTCTCAAAGTTTTCCCGTACACGCATATTTATTCTGTAATATATATTATTGAAAATCAATATTTTAATTCGTCTGATTTCATGGCATAGCACTTGCTTTATAATTATAGTGATGATTCGTAGCGGAGAAAATAATAGTAAAACTTAAATTATAATACGATGAATGCGTTGATAGATACACCTCTTTTCAAGTTGTTCGCCGCTTATATAAACGGTTCAGAACACATGGCGGAGAATTTGCCTGCTGCCTACGAGAACTTTGTTGACCTCCTTACGGAACTTCCGCAGGATGAAGAGCTAATGAAACGGCTCAGACGGCTGAACTACACAAAAATAGAACTGGCTTTCATGCAACGTATCTGTAACGGTATGCCGGAAAGGCAACGGCACGTACTGTACGACGTATTTATCGGTAAAGCACTGGCACTGCTGGATGCGGAAGCGGAGATGATAAAGGAATCGTTCAGACATGGCAATATATTATCCGGATTGAAGACGGAAACGATGCAGGGAAAGAGCAGCAGGAAAGTTGCCGTTACGCTGACTTGGAACGGTACGGACAGCGATCTGATAGAACTTGTGGCGGCATTGATGGCTGCCGGAGTGATAGGAACGGTGGAAGGCAGAGAGTTGAAAGTAGTGGATGTCATCCGGGTATTTGAAGAAATATTTCATTTGAAAATTAATGCGCTGTACACCAAACGGGGCAAAGTGTTCGACCGATGCACGGACACCACTCCGTTCATCGACTCTCTGCGCAAAAGCTATAACCAAATGCTGGACAAGCGACTGACGTAAGGATTGCACGCCAAAAGCCGCCAACGAATGACTTGCGTATCTGGCGTGTTGCAGATTGGTGGACAAAGCGTTTTCTTTGCGGCTATAAATATCTGTAAATTAATCAAGTTATGGGACTATTGAAAGATTGGATAGCCCGCTGGAGGTTTCGCCTGCCGGAACGTCCGGCGGCTGAGTTGGGCAGCGTGTTCGTTACAATGGACGAGAAAAATACACCGGTGGATGTGCGCACGGGCGATGCAACGTCGAAAGCGTATGAAGACTATATCGGAAAGATGGTGAAGGAGTTCGACAAACGGGGCTACTTGCCCGGCTGAACGATTCTGAAAGTTGATTTTGCAGACAAAAGGAAAATTCCTTCCCGACGGGGGGACTTGGCGAACTGGTATTTCCATAAGCTGGTTCCAGCTATCCATAAACACAAGGCGGTGACGGGAAAACAGATTCCGTTACGGGATGCCGCTTATACGCTGAAGGCGGGATTGAAATTGTTCAGCCGCCGGACGTCACCCGCGGCACTGCAAAAGAACAAGCAATACCGGGAGTTCATACGTCATAACGAATCGGAAGGCTGGAACAGCGGAAAATTGACCGAAGAAAAGAAACGGGTGTATGCCGTGGCTACGGATGAGGGCGTGCTGTTCTTTTCGGACAGTGACAAAGGGATGAAAGCCCGTAACAGCTATCTGCAACATCTGGCAGACGGCTTTTTCAACTTTTCCAAAAGAACGGAAACATTGAAACTGTATGAGATAGAAAACCCGGTTCGGCAGGTGGCTGAGCTGGTGGACAACAGCATCGACAAATTGGCAAAAGCTGACCTACGCAGTTCCGATACGCAACTGCGTAAATCGGAGTTCAGTTTTACCCAAGAAAAACTGGCGGGAAAAGAGATGTTGGAAGGTGCCGTCTGCACGGACAAATACGACCTTCGCCCGGACTATAACAACTTTGACCGGTTGACTAAGGATTTCAATCTGGGCATTTCTCCCCGCAATTATGATGTTGCTTCCTTGCTTTATATCTCGGAAAACGGGTATGCCGGTCATGTGTCGGCAGATTATTTTCATCCGTTCAGTTATGAGTATGAGTTTAGGGACTTGGCCGGAAAACTGGGTGACAGCATCAAGGCACGGCAGGAAGCACCCCTGTCTTTGCATGATTTCGGCTATGCAGCTTTACAAATGGAAGCAAAAGTAATGGCAAGAGATATTCTGCAATCGGAATTTCACATAACAAACGGGGAATTTAAGTTGAGCGGAAGTATCAACCGGGTGGAAAAAACAGAAAGAATGCAAACAGCTTCCTATCAGCGTTCTAAAGAACAAAAGACTGGTAAATCATTCGATGCAGACTCCATACTGGAAGCTCCTGCACAGAAACGGGATAACGGTCAACGGCAGGCAAAACATGTAGCCTCCATTACCCCTGAGAAGAAGGAAAAGAAACAATTAATCATATAAATTTATGAAAGAGAAGAAAATGCAGATGGCGGAAAGCGGTAGTTTGTATATGACGCTGGACGCTTTCTACCGGCCCGTTTATTTAAGTATGAGGGGCCAGGGAGAAGAAGGGTTCTCCCGTTATATCAGTAATAATGTGCAGTTTCATACCGCAGGCAGGGAGTTTGTGCCCGACCACTGAATGTTCCGTTTCGATTTCAGGGATAAAAAACTGATTCCTCCCATACTCGGAACGGACAATGCGGATTATCTGGAAAGGCTATGCCCAGTGCTGGAACGGGAAAGGATTCATCCTTCGGGCGTGGTAAGACTGAGAGATGCGGCATTCTGTGAGGAAAGGGGTATCGTTCAGTTGTCGTCCCTGTCGGAGCATACGGCTTTACTGGAAAACGAAGATTACCTGCGGCTGGGACATCGTTTTGGAATGGACGGGGATGTGATAAGGAACGGACTGGCGGCTTTCCCTACTTGTACGGCTGTGGAATACGGACAGACAGTATTGTTGCTGGGAAAAACGGATAAAGGGGATAAGGCATTGGAAGAGTTTCTGAACGATTTGGCGGGGCACTTCTTCGACGGGAAACGAAAGCCGGAGGAATTGAGGTTTCATGAGGTGGCACCGCTGGACGCAAAGTACCGGGCAGAGATTGGAGACTGCAAGATTGCCTCACCGGATATACTTCGTTACGGGATTTGCACGAAACGCTGTGACATGGCACCGACACTAAAGAACTTTAACCGGCTCAGAAACCTGCAATTGATGAGTAAGCCACTGACAAGGGAGCAGGAACAGATTGTTTCGCTGCTGGTTGGACGGCCGGATAATGCCCGGTTCCCAGAAACGGAAGTGAAGACAAGGATACCTTTTAAAAAGAAGGGACAGAGTATAAACATTTAATTATAGTGGAATGAAGATAGAAAAGAAAGAAGACAGGAATTGGCAAGAAAGCGGTAGCTTGTATATCGCAATGGATGAGAATTTCAGCACTTATCATATCAGTATGAAGGGAAAAGGCAAGGAAGGGCTGGTGGAGTTCTTGCAGGAAGACGTGGAAAGGGCTTTGAAGGGAAAAGACATTCCTTCGGGATGAATAGTGCATTACGAGGTACCGGAGATGTTTATCCTGCCTGCTATCATGAAAGATCATAACGAGGATTACTATCACCGGGCTGACAAGGTACTGTATGAATATCACGGCATAATACCGGAAAGGATGCTTTCGATTCCACAAGTAATCAAACGGTTATGGAATGAAGAGGACATATTGAAAACAGGTACTAAAGATAAGTCGAAAGATATGCTTCAAGAAGCGGAGTGGCAGTTGATGAAAGAAAATCCGAAAGCTGTTGAGGATATGCTGGATGATTTGAAACACGGAAACCGTTACTATACAGCCATAGAGACGGACAAAGGTTTGCTTTTCTTCAGCCGGGATATGGAGGGAAAAAAGCAGTGTGGGGATTATCTGACTGAATTTGTATCAAACCGTTTCTTCGATCCCGGCCTGGATATAAAACGGCTGACAGTACATGAAATGAGAGGATGGCCTTCGATTATGGATAAGAAGGTGAACCGTTGCCGTAACTGTTTCGGTGAATGGGAACCGGAGGATATTATGAAAGAATGGGTGTACCGGGACAGGTCGGAATTGAAGAACGTGACGGATTCGGAAACCTATGACCTTGCACCAACATGGGAAAACTATTCCATATTAACAGATAATGAGAAAGGATTGGGGCTACCCCGTAGCGTCGATAATTACGACCGGATGACATTGCTGTATATCATAGACAAGGGTTATCCGATGGACGGGCTGATAGACGAATATCCGGACAATTTTAGTTTCCATAAAAATTTCGAGAAGATTGAAAACTAATTGTTGGGTAGGGATAGATGGAATGTGTATGACGAGATGCAGGAGAAGGCAAAGAAGCTGGCGGAAAGATTGCTGAAAGAGAATTTCCCGGCTATGAGGCAAAAAGTAATTGCAACATCGGAAATAAAGGTTGAAAAAGAAATACCGAAAAAGAGTAAAGGCAGAAAGATATAGGATAATAGAAAACGACTAAAAGTATGAAAGGCTCGTTGCTGCGTGGATGCAGGGACGGGCCTTTGCATTGTCAGGCCAATGCGCGCCAACAGTAGACTTTGATTTCAGAGGTTTGGAAGGTATGTAAGATGTGCTTTATTTTGCCGCATATTCAGAAACCTAAAAATGATTTTAGTATGGAACTAACAATTATTGAAACAAGTGCGTATCAGGAGTTGAGAAAGCTGGTCTGTACACTGGCCGTACAAATGGGTGATTTTCAGAAAAAGATTGCTCCGCCTACACCCGATAAATGAATGGATGCGCAGGACGTGTGTCTGGCACTGGGTATATCGAAAAGATGCCTGCAAAACTATCGGGACAACGGGATTATCCCTTACTCAAATATAGGAGGGAAATTCTTTTACCGAGAAGTAGATATTCAAGAGATTTTGGACAGTGGACTAATCAGAAGAAAGTAAGGGTATGGCAGAGATTATCACAAAAGATTCGGAAGAGTTCAAGGAACTGACCGGATGGATTAAAAGAACGGGAAAATCGGTGGAGGAAGCAACAGAGAGAATACGCCCCACGATTGCAGACGAACACTACCTGATCGGAGATGACGTATGCGCCATACTGCACATTTCACGGCGAACGCTGCAAACGTTAAGGGATGAGAAACTGGTGCCCTATACCATGATTGGTGGAAAGTTGCTTTATCCGGAAAGTGGATTGTATGAAGTGCTGAAAAAGAATTATAGGGATTTCAGACGGTTCAGAAAATAAAGTAAGGTAAAAATAAGAAAAGAAACGTCCTTCCAAGCCACAAGGACGTTTCTTTTTGCAGGGAGTTGACATTACATGACAAGTTTGTAGGTGTTCCCGATTTTATCACATAACTTGTCGGTATCTTCACCCACTTTGGGGTTGATAAGTTCTGCGTATATCTGTGTAGAAAGAATAGAATTATGCCCTAATACCTTTTGCAGAGTTTCCAGTGGCATTCCTTTGAGAATAGCCAGAACAGCGAAAGTGTGGCGGCCTATATGTGGAGTGACTTCAACTTTACAACCACATTTCTTACCAATATATTTTAGACTGCTCCGTAGTGTCTCGTATTCTCCCACGGGAAAGACATGTTCAGGAGAAATTTTCCTTTCATTTACCTCTTTGTATTTTTCTATAAGTTCAATAGCAATGGGGAGCAACTTTACTACATAGGCGACACCAGTTTTTATACGGTTGCCCATTAACCATGTGCCTCCGTCGGAGTCGGTATGAATATTCATATAGGTGATAGCTTTCAGGTCTGCATAAGCAAGCCCGGTAAAGCACATGAAAAGAAACATATCCCGATTGGCTCGTTGACGTTTATGGTTCAGCTCTAAATGAATCATTTTCTGCAATTCGTCTTCGGAAAGGAAAGAACGTTTTTTATATTCGGGTACACATTCGAAGGATACAAACGGATGGACTCTTATCCAGCCTCTTTCCTGGGCGATATACAATAACCATTTTAAAGTGTTGACACGATTGAAGGCTGTGGCGTTTGCATTCCCTGCCGTTCCGAGCATCCATGTATAGTAGTCCTCAATGAACGTTTTTTCGAGTTCATCAATAGCTATATCTTCAATGTTCTTTTTGCTTTTCATGAAAAGCAAAAGACTTTTATAGTCAGCAACAAGTCCACGGTAGGTACTTTCCGCCTTTCCTTTACCTATCTTTTCTTTATACGATGCAAGTTGTTCCTTGAAAAGTGCTATAAGTGTGTGGCACTCTTCACCTAAACCGACATAACGGTTATAGACCTTCTTGGCCGTGACAAAACTGTCATGGTCGCAAATATACTGATAATGCTTAGTAACTTGCGCCTTGATATTATCAAGCTCCTGATTAAGTGTGCGGGCTTCTTCGGATTTACCTTTTGCCCGATTGGCTTTAACGTCCCACAACGTAAGGGACACTTCTTTCTTACAACTGAAACCTGCTTGGGTTCCGTTAATGGTGATACGGCCCATAATCGGTGCCTTACCATTTTTCACTGACTGTTTTTTTGTGTAAAATAACACTCTGAATGTACTTCTCATAACTCAACTTTTTTTAGTTACAAATTTAATTACTGTTGAGTTATCTGGTGTTATGCAAAAGCTGGCAACTGGCTGTAATTTAATCCATTATACTGTTGTATGATGCTATTTGGAGTGAGTTACGATTTGGTAACGTAACTCCCTTCCAAATGTGCTTTCCTTTGCCTCTTTTTTCAACCTCGCTAAAAAATATGCTTTATAACTATTTGATTTTTAGCATGGTTGCGTTATCTTTGCGCATCTTTAAAAAATACTTTGTTTCATACTATATAAACACCTTGTTTTATGTTGTGCAAACAAAACGTTTTATACTACATGAACGAAGTGTTTTGTACTGCAGAAACAAAGTGTTCATCACTATGAACTAATAAGTTATCCGTATTTTGCAAGAGATAAGATATGAATGTCATCCGTCTTATACTCGACTTCCTCTTTTACAGATGGCTTGCAGATAAAACATCTGCAAGCCATCTGCAAGGGACATCATTGATAAACAGTAGTATCTCAACTCTCCTCTCCTCCGGAGAGGAGAGTTGAGATACTACTGTTTATCAATGATTATAAAAGACCTGCGAAACTTGAGTTGCTTGATATTTCTAAAAGAGTTGGTTTCCTTCTTCATCTAATCACCGTTTACTTGCGCAACTCAATAATTAATGTAAATCGGGAAAAGTTTATGTGGATATAGTTTTGTAGATATAGAATATCTCATTTACTCCTATTTATCAAATACTTACAAAACTATTTGTAGATAATAAAACAAAGAATATCCCTCTCTTGTAGTCTGCTTGTAGATAACATTCATTAGCAATTCCTGTTTATGAAGCTTAATTTAGCATTGTGAAAAACCAATAGTATTAACCTTAAAAACTTATTCAAATGAGTAAAAGTAACTACTACAAAGAAAGAGTCATTCAGCTACTTCTCTTCTTTGCTTTTATGCTGCCTATGGGCGCATTGGCACAGAACATTCAGCTGAACGGTACCGTAACCGATGTTTCCGGTGAATCTGTCATCGGAGCCAGTGTATTAGAGAAAGGAACAACAAATGGAGTAATCACTGACATCGACGGTAACTTTACCCTCAGCGTTTCCCCAAAAGCCACTATTATTATCTCTTACGTGGGCTATGCTCCACAAGAAATCGCCCTCAATGGTCGCAAGGAATTGAAAGTGGTGCTGAAAGAAGACACCGAACTACTGGACGAAGTAGTCGTTATCGGTTATGGCACACAAAAGAAATCGGATGTTTCCGGTTCGGTAAGTTCCGTATCGGGCGATAAACTAAACAACATACCTACCGCTAATGCCGAAACTGCCCTGCAGGGTATGGCTCCCGGTTTGATAGTTAACTTTGGTAGCGGTGCCGCCGGCTCCACTCCCAGCCTGCAGGTGCGCGGTGTAACCACTTATGGAACAGACAACTCTCCGTTGGTAATTATCGATGGCGTTCCGGGTGATATGAGTTTTCTGAACCCCGAAGACATCAAGTCAATGTCTGTATTGAAAGACGCTGCCACCGCCGCTATTTACGGAGCACGCGCCGCCGCAGGCGTTATCCTGATTGAGACTTACCGTGGTACCAAATCCAAACCCAAAATCACGTTCTCAGCTTATTGGGGAGTGGATCAGATAGCCAAGAAACTGGACGTCTGCAATGCCGAAGAATTTATCCACATGGCAAAGATGGCCCGTACAAACGCCGGTCAAAACCCCAAAAACTGGCCTGCTTACATTGCGGCTTATGAGCAAGACCCCACACAGTTTGGCGACACCGATTGGCAGGACGAATACTACCGCAACGGCTTCACACAGAAATACAATGTGGGGTACACTAGTGGCAGTGAGAATGCCAACGTAGCTTTGTCCGTATTCTATTCAAAAAACGAAGCCATCGTGACCGGCACGGGTGACGAGAAATATGGCTTCCGCTTAAACTCAGACATGAAACGCGGCAAGTTCAAAGTGGGCGAATCAGTAAACTACAGCCGTTGGGAATCGGAAATGGAAGCCAACTCAGGTTTTCCCGGCATATACCAAGTAACCAACATGGAACCTATCGCACGTCTGTATGACGAGAATTGTGACGGCGGATACGGTGGTGCCATCCCCGGCATGAACATGAGCGATGCTGCCAACATGGTAGGTTATAATAACCTGATTGAGAACACCCGCGCCACAGATTACATCAAAGGATCGGGCTATCTGCAATATGAGCCCATCAAGGGACTGGTAATCAAGGCACAAGCAAGCCGTAGCCTCCTTTTCCGCGAAACCCGCGTATTCAAACCTACTTACGAACTGGGTGCCATGAAGTGGAACGAAAGCGCCTCACTATCACAGACCCGCACCAGAAGCGTCAACGACCTGCTGGAACTGACTGCCAACTACAACTTCACCATCAAAGACAGTCACGACTTCGCCTTCCTGCTGGGAGCTTCACAAGAAGAAAGCACTTACGACCTATTGGGTGCATCGGGTTCCGAATTCGAGAACAACGACATGGGCATTCTGGGCCAGGCACGCAAAGACTATGGTGTGCAAGGTGAAAAGACCCGTAGCGGCTTGCGTTCCGTATTTGGCCGTGTGAACTATAGTTGGAAAATGCGCTACATGTTAATGGCCTCGTTCCGCTATGACGGTTCTTCACGTTTTGCCGACGGTAACCAGTGGGGATTCTTCCCCTCTGTATCAGTAGGCTGGAACATTGCCAACGAACCTTTCTGGGAAGATATGAAAGAAACAGTCAGCTCCTTCAAATTGCGTATGAGCTACGGCGCCCTCGGTAACCAATCGGTACCTCTCTATCTCTACATTCCCAAATTGGACTCCAACGCCGACAACATCAACTACCCCTTCGACGGCAAAGTCGTAAACCAGGGATATGCAGTACGTAGCCTCCCCTCAAGGAACATCAAGTGGGAAACTACCTTCTACAAAAACATCGGTGTGGACATGAGCCTATGGAACAACAAACTGGAATTCTCGATTGAAGGTTACATCAAGGACACCAAGGACATGCTTTCCGAAAAGAACATCAGTCTGTCTACCGGTTACGGTGCACTGACGGTGAACGACGGTGAACTGCGCACCACCGGTATGGAAATGCAACTGATTTACCACGGTAATGCAGGTAAGGACTTCAAGTATGACCTTGACTTCAACCTGAGCCACTTCAAGAGTAAACTGAAATCAATGGCAGACCCCAACTATATGTACGAATATGGTGCTTCACGTACCTACGTGGGTGGTTACTTCGGTGAATTCTGGGCTTACGAAACCGCAGGCATCATCCAAAATGAAGCAGAAGCCAAACTTTGGAAAGAATCACACGGACGCAAGGACAGCAAAGGCAACTGGATTCCCATGCAGCCCAACGCAGAACCCGGTGACCTCCGCTTCGTAGACCAAAACGGTGACGGCATGCTGGACAGCGATGACAAGAAGCTTCTGGGCAACGGTTGCCCCAAGGCCTCTATCGGCTTCAACGTAACACTGAATTACAAGAACTTCGATTTGGTAGCCAACTTCTACGGTGACCTCGGTGTAGACCGTTACAACTATACCAAATATCAATTGGAACGTATGGATACCAAGTTCAACTATGGCAGAAACGCACTGAAAGCATGGACTCCGGAGAACCCCAACACCAACATTCCACGTGCCGTATACGGCGACCCGAACAAGAATGCTCGCACTTCCGACCGTTTCATCGAACGAGGCGACTTCTTCCGCCTGAACAACTTGCAACTGGGCTACAACCTGCCTGCTACAGTTTGTGGTAAGTTGGGCATCAGCAACCTCCGTTTCTATGTAGGTGGTACACGCATCTTTACCATCACCGGTTACAGTGGCTATGACCCCTCTACCAACGGTGGTATTGACCGCATGGGTTACGACTATGCTTCATCACCTCTATGCCGCACTTTCATGGCCGGTATTAAATTCGGATTTTAATTGAACCAAAACTTTAAAAAAGATGATTATGAAATTAAAGAATATATTATTGTGCGCCTCAGTCTTAGGAGGCCTGGCACTCTCTTCATGTACCGGAAATTTCCTGGATGAAGACAGAAACCCCAACTCACTGGACCCCGAAAACTTCTGGAAGAGCGAATCCGACATCCTCAAAGGACTTACCGCAGCCTACGCTGGACTACAGCCTACCATCGAATGGGCGCAACCTTTCGAACGCTACATTGTGATAGACAACTACCGCAGCGACGAGCTGGACTACCGCCCCGACGTGACCGCCTGGATGGAACTGGCCATGTACAACAACGAATCGACCAACTACGTGCCCAACGATGAATGGACCAACCTCTATACCAGTATCAACTATTGCAACCAGTGTCTGGACAACATTCCCAATGTGCCCGACAACGATGACGAAGGCATCAAGCAGACCAAAGCGACCAGTATTGCCGAGGCACGTTTTCTGAGAGCCTTCTACTACTACCGTCTCTTCATCAACTTCGGTGAAAGACTACCAATGTTCGAGCACGAACTCGAAGGTACCGAAGAGGAATTCTATCCTCCTCAGGTAGAAGCCGGCAGACTGAAGACTTTCATCGAGACAGAACTGAGTGAATGTCAAGCCAACCTTCCCGAAAAATGGAATACAAACATGGCCGGACGCGTCACTAAATATACTGCCGCAGCACTCTTAGGCAAATACTATATGTTCATCGGCGAAAAGGCCAAAGCCAAAACAGAATTCTGGAAAGTCATTGACAGTCACAGATATGAACTGATGGAGAACTATGGCGACAACTTCAACGGACTACACGAGAACAATAAGGAATCCATCCTTGAAGTACAGTTCACCGGAAGTCTGGAAGGCGGGCACTACGAATACAATCTCTTTACCTTGCACTTGGGTCCCGACAGTGGCTGTGGCGCATACGAGGAAGCATATCCGTCCAAATGGTTATTCAATACACTGAAGAAAGACCTCACCGAAGATGGGGAATACAGCGACCGATTGTATGAGACTATCATTTTCGACGATCCCAAATCCCGTCCGTTCTATTACGAAGACGGCAAAGGATTCAGTGATTACCACCAAGAAGACAATATCTACTGGCGCAAATATGTGACTTACGACAAGTCATTGGGTGATTACTGGGATTATTCCGGTTTCAACATCCCCCTCATCCGCTATGCGGACATCCTGTTGCTCTATGCCGAGTGTCTGAACGATGAAGGAAACTCTAAAGAAGCCATCAAATACATCAACAAAGTACGTGACCGTGTACACGTAACGCCACTGTCCGACACCCTAAGTAAAGAACAAGTGCTGAAGCACCTGCAGGATGTGGAACGTCCTTGCGAACTGGCCCTCGAAGGCTCACGCTGGTATGATCTCATCCGTTGGGGCATTGTGGAAGACGCACTTAAGAGTCATGAAAAGCCTTTCGCAAGCAATTTCATATCGACCAAGCATATCAGACTCGCTATCCCTCACAAAGAATTCCTGATGAATCCTGATTGGGTGCAAAACGAAGGTTACACAAAATAACCGATAACCCTACAACTCAGTCTCTATCGGAAGCGAAATGCCGGAAACGGGATCCCATCCGATAGAGATTGCTTTTAATAGAACTCTCTGTTTCAAGACTTCATTTCATCATATACTTAATTTACCATGAGACATCCAAATAAAAACATCGCTTTGACTGGCATCGTTGCCTGCATACTGACCTCGTGCGTCAAAGCTCCCACTTCTTCAGAACCGCTTTTATCCAAGCAAGCGGACTTCTGTAATCTTATCAACATAAAGAACACTCCCGCCGGAGCCGTAGACTGGGATGCCTACGTCTTTGCCGACAAAGGTGCTTGGATGGCATACTCACTGCCCGACAACGAAAACCGTCGCCATGCCGGTGCTTTCATGGGACCTATGGTCATGACCGGACGCGGATGGATAGCTGCCGGACTCGCCGAACCTACGCTGTGGGTGAACGGCGAACAGTATAGGATGGTGTACAATGTACAGACCACCCGATACCTCCCCGGCAAACTGATACAGGAATACAACGATGAGAACTTAAACTTCACTACCGAATTGTGCTACCTCACCTCACGTTCCGTAGCCATACGTTCAATCGTGAAGAATATGAGCCAAAAACCGGTAAAGGTCAGCTTCGACTGGAACGGAGGCGTATACGAGCCTACCTCTGTCGTAAGCAGCATAGATAAAGGTCTCTCTTTCATCCGCCCCAAAGATTCCACGAACACGGTAATCCGATTCCTCACAGCAGACAAGATTCAGGCTGTGGGGAGCGATAGCCTGCACGTCACAGAAAAAAGTGAAATGACCCTGGAACCCGGCAAGACTTATCAGTCGGAGATGACTCAAACCCTGACGCTGCGCGGTGAAGACACAGCCAAAGAACTGGCTGCCATAGCAACGCTGAATATAGACAATTGCTTTGAACTAAACGAACAGCAATGGAACGCACAAATCGCTTCGTTGCTGAGCGGAAACAGCAAGTACCTCAAGGACAACAAATACCGCAAGGTACTCGTAAAAGCAATGATGACCCTGAACAGCAACTACCGCACCCCTGCCGGTGACATCCTGCATGGCGGCAGCAACCCGTCGTACAACGGATTCATCAACGGCATCTGGTCGTGGGACTCCTGGAAGATTGCTTCGGGCAACGTACATTTCAACGAGGAGATAGCCAAAAGCGAAATGATTACCCTCTTCGACTATCAAGCCGACAACGGCATGGTACCCGACTTCATCAGCTACAACAAGAAATACAATAACTGGCGCGATGCCAAACCGCCCGTAGCCGCCTGGGGAGCCATGAACGTGTATAAAGCTACCGGCGACAAGAAATTCCTCGAAACAATGTTCGACAAGCTCTATAAGTTCCATCAGTGGTGGTATGCCGAGCGCGACCACAATCACAACGGCATCTGCGAATACGGTTCCACCGACGGCACTCTCATTGCTGCCTGTTGGGAAAGCGGCATGGACAACGGCGTACGCTTTGACGATGCCGTGATGCAGAAAAACAGCGAGAAGGCATGGTCCATGAACCAGGAGAACATCTGCCTGAACTCGTTCCTCTACGTAGACAAGACCATCCTCGCCGAAATGGCAACCCTCCTGAACAAGCCCGAACTGGCGGCACAGCTTAATGCCGAAGCCAAAGTCATCAAGGAGTTCGTACAGACAAAGATGTGGGACAAGGAAACCGGATTCTTCTACGACACCCGTATCGATACCGGCGAGCACATCAAAGTGATGGGTGCCGAATGCTGGCTGCCACTCTGGGCAGGCATCGCCACTCCCGAACAGGCCAAACAGGTGATGCAGAAGATGATGGACCCGCAGAAGTTCAACTCCACCCTTCCATTGGGTACCTTGGACATCAGCCATCCTCGCCTGCGTCCCGTGCGCGGCTACTGGCGCGGCCCGGTCTGGGTAGACCAAGTGTACTTCGGTATCACCGGCCTGCGCAACTATGGTTTCGACCGGGAAGCCGACATACTGACTGAGAAGTTCATCAACAACGCCCAAGGACTCACCACCGACGGCCCTATCCACGAGAACTACAACCCGCTGACCGGCGAAGCGCTCAATTCGCCTAACTTCGGCTGGAGTTCGGCATGTATCATCAAGATGCTGCTCGATGAGTAACTCTCACGCAAAACAACTCTCAAAAGTCTGAAAAGACAAACGATTATACATCATTAAAAGCATACGAATATGAATAAGATACATTCAATCTGCACCCTCGCACTGATGCTACCGTTATGCGCATTTGCACAGTACGACGGTACACCCATGAACAAGACGGGCGACACCAAGAAAGCGGAAACCGCCGTAAGAACCGACAAATATCCTCACTCGGACAACGATTGGGAAAACTTTGATGTGTTGCACATCAACCGACTGCCTTCCGCCGCCACCTTCATGGCCTACACCACCAAAGAGAAAGCAGTGAAGAACGACAAGAGTCAATCGGAATATTTTCAGTCGTTGAACGGTACCTGGAAGTTTCAGTTTGTTCCCCGTTCGGACCAGCGCCCGATGGACTTCTTTGAAAAAGGCCACGATGTAAGCGGATGGGGCAACATCAAAGTGCCTGCCAACTGGGAAATGGAAGGCTATGGCCATCCTTTCTATGTAGGTGCCGGCTACGGCATCAAGCGCAACCCGCCACTCATTGCCGTGGAAAACAGTCCCGTAGGTTCCTACAAACGCACATTCAACGTCCCTGCCAACTGGAAAGGCAAGCAAATCGTCCTCCACTTCGGAGGCGTGGCCTCAGCTTTCTATGTGTGGGTCAACGGTGAAAAGGTGGGTTACTCGCAAGATTCCAAGACCCCCAGTGAGTTCGATATCACCCCCTATGCAGTAACCGGACAGAACGAGATTGCCGTGCAGGTATTCAAGTTCAGCGACGGCTACTACTTAGAGGATCAGGATTACTGGCGCTTTGCCGGTATACAACGTGATGTGTACCTTTATGCCCGTCCCAACATCCACGTGCGCGACTTTGAAGTAGTGACCGACCTCGACAACGAGTACAAGGACGCCGACTTCCACCTCTATGTGGAACTGGACAATGCCCAAAACTCCCAACGTACTCAAACGCCCAAGGTAAAAGGTGCCGAAGTGGAAGTGAGCCTGACGGACAAAGAGGGAAAAGTCATCTACACCGAACGCCAACGCGCCAAAGACAACAAGCTGCACTTCCTGAAACACATCGAAGCGCCCCTGCTGTGGAGTGCTGAAAAGCCCAACCTATACCAGATGATGATTACACTGCGTGCCAACGGCCAGACACAGTACATCTGCCGCAACATCGGATTCCGCAAATCGGAAATCAAACATGCACAGTTACTCGTCAACGGGCAACCCGTCTACATCAAGGGCGTAAACCGCCACGAACACGACCCTTACCACGGCCATGTAGTGGACGAAGCCTCCATGATACGCGACCTGGAACTGATGAAACAAAACAACATCAACAGCGTGCGCACCTCCCACTACCCCAACGACCCGCGCTGGTATGAACTGTGCGACATCTACGGCATGTATGTAGTGGACGAGGCCAACATCGAAAGCCACGGCATGGGCTACAAACCCGACCAATGCCTCGCCAACCAACCCGAATGGCAGAAGGCTTTCATCGACCGTACAGAACGTATGTTTGAACGCGACAAGAACCACCCCTGCGTCATCATCTGGTCATTGGGCAACGAAACCGGCTCAGGCTGTAACTTCCAAGCCACCTATGCTTGGATTCATGCCCACGACCGTTCCCAACGCCCCGTACACTCCGAGGACTCTGGCAAAAACCGTCCTTTCACCGACATCTTCTGCCCCATGTACAAGAAGATAGACGTGTTGATAAACCATGCTCTCTATCTGCCCACCATGCCCCTCATCCTCTGCGAATACGCTCATGCTATGGGTAATAGTGTGGGCAATCTGCAAGACTACTGGGACATCATCGAGAAGTACCCTTCTCTACAAGGCGGTCACATCTGGGACTGGGTGGACC
>ERZ780185.129-NODE-129-length-53317-cov-3.421032_pt1 | contig 53317 bp, 53 predicted proteins | sample MGYA00511365_ERZ780185 | MGnify/ENA primary metagenome ERZ780185 (study PRJEB29588, sample SAMEA2151606) | human gut metagenome | biome: human gut; feature: human-associated habitat; material: faeces | place: Denmark | collected 2008/2010 ...
ATATTGAAGATGTTACTTTAAATAATGATTTCCCCAATAATGTGAAATATATAATTCTAGGCTTATTATCATAAAATAAACTTTGTATTATTCCTTATTGTATCAGCTAGTTAAATATTAATCAAACTTATTTTGAATTCATATCTTAAAATCGTTATATTTACGTTCTAAATAGTTACTTATTATATGGATTCATCAAACATAAACAGCAATCAAGAATATACAGCTTCATCTTTTTACTACAGAGAGAAACGCCCAGAAAAATTTTCCGATACAGTGGAAACATATGATATTCCGTTAACAAAAGAGTTGTTTGAACAGCAAATGAATTTTCTCTCTACACAAAAAAAACAGAGTGCATTTGAAAATTTTATTGTAGCTGTTGCGCAAAGAAAAATAACACCGAATATCAAACCACAAACAGGTCCAGACGGTGGTGGTGATGGTAAAGTAGATGCGGAGACATATCAGGTCTCGGATGATATTTCAGATAAGTGGTACTCAAGCGAAAATACAGCAAAAGGTAAAGAACTTTGGGCGTTTGCCATTAGTTGTAAAAAACAATGGAAACCAAAGATTGAGAGTGATATTGAGAAGATTGTTGGGACAAAAAGAGGATATACTCGCGCTCTTTTTTTCTCTAATCAATTTATAAAAGCTAGTACACGTGCTGAAGTTGAGAAAAATCTCACAGAAAAATATGGCCTAAAAGTAGAAATATTTGATTGTCTTTGGTGTGAGAACTCTGTATTTCAGGATAGGTGCATTGATCTTGCTCTTGAACATTTGGGATTTTCTGATGAATACAAGAAACACTCTGTGACTGTCGGACCTAGAGATAAGGCTCGACAAGAAAGACTAGATGAAATTGAAAAAAATATATGGCGTAATATAGAAGGATTAGATACTGGTTACGTCGACGAGCTTCATGAGTCATGTCTTTTAAGCAGAGGTCTTGAGCGTCCACGAACAGAAGTTGAAGGACGATTTAACCGTGCTATGCGAGAATGTGAAAGGCATGGTTCACCTCAACAGATGTTTCTTTTGATTTATGATCATGCGTGGACAAGTTTCTTCTGGTACGAGGATATTGATGCTACATATGCTGATTTTCAGAAATTAAAGCAATTTATTGAATCTGACTGTACTGTATTCAGAATAGAGAGACTTACCAATATACTGACTAATTTAATCAATGTTGGAAGGGCTGGAATATATGATTTAGAGAAAGTTAAAACTGAATATAAATATATTAAAATATTTGAGGAACGGCTAAAAACCGAAAATAATAAGCCATCCTGTTTGCTTTTTTTACGTATTTACATTGCGGTACAACAATTAATAGAGCATATCCAACAAAATACTCCTATTGATGAAGATATTGCTACTTTGCGACCATTACTATTAGAATCAGCATCACATTTGGAAATCAGTTTTGAAACCAATTTCAAAATAATGGAAATGCTTTCGGATACAATCGAAGATAATTTGGAATTTGATGAACTGATTGATGAAATGGCGGACATACTTGCTGATAAAAGGTCAAGAGTAGATGCTGCAGATTTACGATTCTCAAGAGCAAAAAAACAAATTAATAAAAAGAAATGGAAGTATGCCATCAAGCATCTTGGATTTTGTGTTTATGCCTATGAGCAAGAAGAATATCAAGAAAAACTGATAAAATCTTCAGGTTATATGGGTATAGCGCTTAGTAATCTTGATTTGCCTTATAGTGCAAAAGCATATTTATTAAAGTCAGTTTCCTTCTTAATGAAGCAATTTTATACTACAGGTGTAGTACCTCACTTGCTAATTACAGTTTTACATGAGCTATGTAAAATAGAATTGCTTTTGGGGCGCATAGTCATGTACTGGAACTGGTATGAACTTATGCAGGTAGTAGCATCAAATGGACAATTCTGGAATGAAGATATATTTAAACAATCATGTGAAAAGGATGATGCTTCATGGGCTTGCAGGTTATCTGTAACGGATCTGCGTCATCCTGCAATAGCAAAATTACCTGATGTATTTGAAAGATTAGGTATGGTTATTTGTTCTGAGTATCTTAAACTAATATTGGGATATCCAGATGAGGTTGATAAAAAATGTTTACTAATACTACAAGACGTAGTTGAGCATTCCAGACTTCAGAATCAACCACTTCTTAATCAACTTCTTGATAAAATCAATATTTCAACTGCAGGATACACATATCTAAAAACAACTGTGCGGAATTTTATTATCACTGTTACTTATGAAAATGACTGCGAGACCCAACAGCTAATAGAAATCTTCTTAGCTTCCATTGAATCTTTCTTTGCGACTTTTGAAGAATTCGAAATAATAGCGATTGATAATGAAATTAATATACGTGTCATATGGTCAACTACACCTTCTACTATGGTACCATTAACAAAAAATTCTGAATATGAATTCAGAATAAATAAGGATGATTTCAATGATAAAAAATGTTGGGAATGTATAGCGATATTTATTTCAAGTTTGTTATTACGTAATTCTGTCACACAGGAGAATATTGAGTTGATACTACAGTCAAAACAAAATGGTGAACGTCTTATAGATAGAGTTTCCGTACTACAACATACAAAACTTGATATGCGCAATGTTTTGGGTCCAACATTTAAATATAAATTAGAAGATTGGATGCGCAAAACAGATAAAGATTATATTTACAAGGGTTCACATACAGACTTTAAGGAAAGAAGTTATATTAACCATCTGCAATCTGATGTAACAACTGTCAAGATTAATTCAGATATGACCTTGTGGGACGATGCAGGTTGGAAAGGTTGCGGTTTTGCTCATGACGTATATGGGACAATGCCACCTTTTTTTGGTTTAGCTTTTGAAAACTTAGAACGCGGTCAGGCAATTACTTCGGAATGGAGGCCAATAACAGATAAGGGCAAGCCAAATGTTCGAATCTACATAATAAAAGGGATAGATGCTAATAATCCTGCGTATTATCGCATATGTATCGCTCCTGTATTATCGCATGAAGATAATGAGGAACAAAGGTATATTGCGACAATAACCAGAAAACATACAATGACGCCATCATCCAATGAAAATCTTGCTCGTTTTGAAGAACAATATAAGCAGTTTGGAGGTTGTTGGCTAATGGCTTTTCAGATAACAGAAAATAATAATATCATTATGCCAAACTCATTTGATGAAGCATTCAAATTTAATGATGTTGAATTTAGAGAAGCATACTTGATTGATATTAATGACGATGCACAAATTGCTATTGAGCCTGATGATAATCCTTATATTCCAAAAGATATGGACGAAACAGCTCCAATAATAAGAGTACTGGAAGGTATGAGGGAAATTATTAAATAAGCACATAATAGGTGTGAACTCTTATAAAAATATGGATAGTAAATGTTTTATTATAATCAATAAATAAAGAATAAAGATAAATATTAGTAATACTATAGAAATAATAAATTCTTAATAGATAGAATGAAAGATTTAAATAACATATACGGAAACCAGTGTGGAAGCGACAATGCTTTCACCAGGAAAGCAAGACTACTCCAGTCTATGTACAGAGTGGAGATAGGTGAAGAGGAAGGATTCGGACCTACAAGAGCCTCCAAGCAAAAATACGGGAACATGATCAGTGGGGGTGAGGTGTCCGGAAAGAATTTCCTGATGAAGGAGACTTTCGTGTATGCTCAAAAAAGAGTGGCCGAGAAAAGTAAAAATGAAACGATAGACGGGTTCAGGCTGTTCAACAATCTGCTGTCGAGCCAGCCGATGGCATTCAACCTGTTCCATCCCCTGATGTTACTATTGAAGCAGGATCCGGCAATGGTTACACTTGCCGTGAGGTCGGTCTTCAGGAACTACCCGGTATTTGAGGTGACAGAAATCGGTTTGGAGTTTATACCGACACCAATTGAGAAATACACGAATGACAAGTCTGCTATGGATGCGTATATCCGATTCGTGGACAACAAGGGTGGTAAGCATATCATCGCCATCGAGACGAAATATACGGATGTGCTCGGAGTGAACGAGGCCAGCCGTTGTGAGGATCAGAAACAGATGCTCGTTGATACCGGTCTGTTCAGCGCGGACTTTGAGGAGCTGCTGATGGGAGGTAAAGTAAAACTGACACAGATTTACAGAAACCTTTTGCTTACAGAGCAGTACAGGATGGTTGAAGGACTGAAGGATTCGTATTCTGTAGTGCTTTCGCCAAAGGAGCATCCGTCAACCGAAGAGGAAATCAGCTCGGTTACGGAGTACCTGAAGCCGGAATATGCTTATAAGTTGAGTGCTGTTAGTTTGGAGGACTTTGTGGATGCGATGATACAGTATCTGCCGGAGTATTATGCCCAGGTTTATGAGAGATTCAAGGGGAGATACTTGGAGTTTAGTAAAGTGAATATTTGAATTTGTGACAGAATCAAAACAAGAAAATATAAATATGGAATCAAGAAATAAAAAAATCGGAGAACTAAAGTATGCTATAAATTTTGACTTTACAAAGTTGAAAAAATTTGAACTGTACAGACGAAAGGATAACCGATACTTTCGTTTTATGGTCTATGATGGAAAAAACTATGATGAACTATACAGCTATCTTCAGGATGGTGACGAAGAAATAAAAATACCGCAAGAAAATAAACTTAAAGCGGGATCTGTATATAACATCAATGGTAAAGGATGCTTCATCAAGATAGACATGTATAATATTGATGCGATTATCTCAGGTAATCCTTATGTAGTTGTCAATGGAGAAAAGCTGTTTCAGGCATTTAATTATGAAGTAGCCAAATGGCTTCTTTCCAATTACCCAGGTATAAGTGTAAAGAATCTGCCGGAAATGAACAATAATAAGGTAAAAGCCGAAAACTATGATACTGTAGCAATGTTGGAACAATACCCTGCAGATTCATGCTTTAGAACGCATAATATATGGTTTTTGCCAAACAGATTCAGAGACAATGAAATACGCATTGATCAGATTCCAGATGATATAATTGATAGCTGTATCACTTCAGAGGACTGTTATCAGGAATTTGAGGTGTTTACAGAAAATGGACTTAAAGGAATCAGAATATATGGTTTTAAGGAAGAGCCTATCGTAGAAGCAATCTATAAGGATATTATAATAGATAATTACAGGGCATATCTAAAGAATGAGGACGGTTTATGGGCAGAGTATAGTCTATCCAACTATAAGTTCTATACAGATTTCATCTATACAAATATTGAGGCCTATCCTTCTGAGGGTAAAACTGTTGCTTATCTCAATGATATAAAGATTGTACTACATGACAAGAGAGAAATAAAAGGTTATAATATAGTCCGCAAAGATAATTTTTTCGGACTGGAGAATGGAAAAGGAGAGCTAGTATTAGAGAATATATATGAATGGATTTCAGCATCTGAGAAAGGCTATGAAGTATTCAAGGATGGGAAGTATGGTCTGCTTAACAAAGAAGGAAAATTTATTCTAAGCTGTGTATATGACCAGATTATAGTTAAGAACTCTTTGTCACCAATCTATTATGCCTGTAAGGACAATCTTTGGGGAATTGTAGGAGATTATGATTATATATACTTTGATTTCTCTGATGAATTCCCTAACGATGATAAATTTGAAAAGGCAGTCAATCTGTATATAAATCAGAAGTATAAGCAACACAGACTTATAGATACAGTTGTCAATTTTATAGATAAGGAGAAAGGTATCATTTATATGAAGTTGAAAAACTTCGATAAGGAATTCAAGGTAAAAAGATATGAATTACCTGACGACGTATATAATGATGTGATATCAAGCTATGTAAGAGGTGCGTTATATCATTTGTCTAAATCAGCAATTAAAGTAGATGATGACGGTAGGCTAAAATTCAGTTATAGTGACAGAGTAAAATGGATGGATTACCAGAAGAAGCTGAGAAGTATTAATGAAGGCGACACATTCAACTGCACAGTCTATAAATTAACACCTAAAGAAGCTCTAGTGAAACTTGAAAACGGACTGATAGGGTCAGTAGAAATTAATGGAAGATTGCTTAATATAAATGACAATGTTCAGTGTAAGGTAATAAGCAACAGGAATAAACTTGTACTAGAACTTTTAAATGAAAAGTAATTTTAAATTGAGTAAGTCAAAATAAAATATTAAATTTGCGTTCAACACAAATAGTTTTGAGTTGATGGAAAAACTTAATAGGATAAAAGTTGTACTGGTAGAGAAACAGAAGACCGGGAAATGGTTGGCTGAAGCCTTGGGTAAGGATCAGTCAACTGTTTCAAAGTGGTGTACTAACACATCGCAGCCGGATTTATATACTTTGGCTAAAATAGCCGAGCTTTTGGAAGTGAATATTAAGGACTTACTTAACAACAGATGATATGAAGAGCCAGGAATCAGGGTATGTATATATATTAACCAATCCAAGTTTCAAGGAGGACTGGATAAAGATTGGGAAAAGTTCGAGACCGGTTGATGTAAGGTCTAAGGAACTTGATAATACAGCAGTGCCATTGCCTTTTGAGATATTTGCTACTATCAAGACAACAAAGTATAATGAAGTAGAGAAAATTGTCCATAAGACAATAGACAGACTTACCAACCTTCGTATCAGACAGAACAGGGAGTTCTTCAATGTCGCTCCGCAAGTAGCCCTGGATATATTCAGGGATATAGCTACAGCTATAGATGATGCTGAGATAATCGAATACGAAAACAATCAGCCTATAGACAATGAAACCGGAATTGCGTCAGCCAATAGGACAGTAAATCGTTTATCTGATACAGCAATGTCCGATACGGCTTCTATCCAACTTGAATTTTGGAAAAGATTCAATGAGAATGCCTATACAGATACAGCATTCTCATCAAAGTTCAAGCTTCGCAAGCCATACGCTCAGCATTGGTATGATTTGAGTGTTGGCTCGTCAAATTTTCATATCTGCATGACAGCAAGCAGACAGAAAAGAGAATTGTCAGTCGGTATGTATATAGACAGCGATAAAAGTATATTCTACAAATTTCAGTCTATGTCACAGCAGATAGAAGAAGAACTGGGAATGAAAGTTCAATGGAGAGAGGCCAATAAAGCATCACGATTCTTAATTGAGCGAGCTTTTGATATAGATGATAAACAGACCTGGGAAGACGGCATTAACTGGCTTTATAAGATGTGCTGTAAGTTTAAAGAGCTGGTGGAGAAATACAAGTAACAACCATAAAAACGATGAATTATAATATAACAGAATATCAGGCAAAATATATAGCAAATTTCCTGACAAGAAGACTTCCGGCCAATGACTTGAACAAGTTAACGGCTTCATTGCAGGATGCGCAGGTAGATCTTACACCCCATCAGGTGGAAGCTGCTCTCTTTGCGTTCAAATCTCCTCTTTCTAAAGGCGCAATACTTGCCGACGAGGTAGGATTAGGAAAAACCATAGAAGCAGGAATCATCCTATCTCAGCACTGGTCTGAACATAAAAGGAGATTGTTGGTGATATGTCCCGCCAATTTGCGCAAGCAATGGTCAAGTGAGTTGCTGGAGAAATTCTATTTGCCATCTGTTATAATGGAATCTAAGTCATTCAATTCATCAATAGAAAATGGTACTTTCAATCCGTTTGACAGGGAAAGTATTGTTATATGTTCCCTTCAATTTGCAAAAACCAAGGCAGCTTACATAAAACGAACAGACTGGGATCTGGTCATCATTGATGAAGCGCACAGACTTCGAAATGTATATAAACCGCAGAATAAAACAGCCAACGCAATTAAGACAGCCATAGAATCAAAGAAAAAGATTCTGATGACTGCCACACCATTGCAAAATTCCATTCTGGAACTATATGGCCTGGTCTCTATTATCGATGATTATGTTTTTGGTGACCTGAAGAGCTTTAAAAGTCAGTTTGGGCACAACATCACACAGGCAGAGTTTCAGGAGTTAAGAAGAAGACTGCAACCTGTTTGCAAAAGAACACTGAGAAGACAAGTTCTTGAATATATCAAATACACAAAGCGTATAGCAATTGTCGAAGAATTTTACCCTACAGAGCATGAGCAACGATTATATGATATGGTAACAGAATATCTCGGCAAACCAAGGCTTTACGCTTTGCCTAATAGTCAGAGACAGCTGATGACTCTGATTCTGCGTAAGTTGCTTGCTTCATCAACATACGCCATATACGGTACTTTCTGCTCACTTATCAATCGTCTGCAAGATAAACTGAATAGAGCGGATGATTTATATATAGGAGAGAATGAAGTAATCACCGACTATGAGGATGACAATGACCAATGGGTCGATAATGATGAAGTTGAATTTGAAGAGACAGAAGAACTTCACCCTGATGACATCGAAGGAATTAAAAAAGAGATAGATGAGCTGAAACAATTTAGAGACCTGGCTGAGAAAATAAAAAAGAACAGTAAGGCAGAGCATCTGTTTGTTGCACTAGAAAAAGGATTTGAACAATTAAAGAACTTGGGTGCAGCACAGAAAGCCTTAATCTTTACAGAATCAAAGCGCACACAGGAATTCCTCTATGAACTGTTGGAAAAGAGGGGCTTTAAGGGAAAGGTTGTCCGTTTTAACGGAACCAACACAGATAAAGAATCTACCGTAATCTATAATGAATGGTTGGCAGAACATAAAGGAACGCCAAAGGTGACTGGTTCACCTACGGCAGACAGAAGAGCTGCAATCGTGGATTACTTTAAGAATGAAGCAACAATCATGATTGCTACCGAAGCCGCAGCAGAAGGTATAAACCTTCAATTCTGTTCGTTGATAGTAAACTATGATATGCCCTGGAATCCACAGCGTATAGAGCAGCGAATTGGAAGATGTCACAGATATGGACAAAAGTTTGATGTTGTAGTAATAAACTTCCTCAATAAGAGCAACGCTGCTGACATACGAGTATATGAACTGTTGGATCAGAAATTCCAATTGTTCAATGGAGTATTTGGAGCAAGTGATGAAGTATTGGGTAGTATCGGAAATGGGGTTGATTTTGAGAAACGAATCGCTCAGATATACAATGATTGCAGAACACCTGATGAAATAGCCTATGCCTTTGACTGTCTGCAAGCAGAACTGCAAGAGCAAATATCTGAAAAGATGATAAAGGCTCGTTCTGCGTTGCTGGAGAACTTTGACGATTCTGTGAAGGAGAAGTTAAGAGATAATCTTGCAGAAAGCAGAAAGAATCTGAATCTGTTTGAGAAGAACCTCTGGTTGCTTATCCATTATGTTTTAAGAGGCAAAGCAGAATTTAATCAAAACGAATACTCGTTTAAGTTGACAAGTGGAGAATATGCCGGTGAGAAGTTCACACTTGAAAAAGGTGCAGCAAAAGCAGACGATGTACAGCCTTTTCGTATGGGACATCCGTTAGCAAAGGAAATCATATCATACTGTAAAGCAAAAGAATTAGAGTCTGGTTTTGTTGAGTTCCACTATTCTAAAACAGAAGGGAAAATGAAGCTGTTAGATGAACTTGTTGGAACTGATGGATATATGATGGTTGAAAAAATATCAATAGATTCATTTGAGCAGGAAGACCATCTTGTTATTGCCTGCCTAAAGCAAGACGGAAGTTATGTATATCCAGACATTGCAGAAAGAATGTTAGGCCTTCCGGCAGAAATAATCGGAAATGAAACTATTGATAACAGCATTCAGGAAAAGCTGAAAGAAAAGATTTCAGAAATGCAAAATGAAATAGTAGCTGATTCTGCTGAAAGGAACAGTAAATTCTTCGATGAAGAAATGGACAAGCTGGATAACTGGGCAGATGATATGAAACTCGGTCTTGAAAAGGAAATTTCAGATCTTGACCAGGAAATACGCCTGAGAAAGTCAGAAGCAAAAAAGATAACCAGGCTTGATGAGAAAGTTTCTGCCCAACGGGCAATCAAGGAACTGGAGAAAAAGCGCACAGAGAAACGACAGAATCTTTATGAAGCGCAGGATGAGATTGACGAGAAGAAAGATATGTTGCTTGATAAGATTGAGAAGATGTTGAAGCAGAAAGTAAGCAGGGAAAATTTATTTACAATAAAATGGATGGTAATATGAGTAATATTATAGATAAACTGGATATCAAATGGCTTGACATCATTAAAAAATATAATATTTTCAATGAAGTAGCTTATGTATCTACTGGAGATATAGGTTTGGTAATTGCAGCGCGGAAGTTTTATGAATTATCAAATTTAATTAGTTGTGCTAATTATTCTATAACACAAGCTGAAAAATCTGAGGATCTGAATAGAAAATCTTATTTCCTCAGATATGCAATTCTTGACTATAATGCTTGCTATGATTATTTAGAGCAAATAGTATATTTCGCATTTGACTTCTTTCCATTTATTAAAAGTGAGGCAGACTATATCCAAGCTGTTAGTAGGTGCATAAGGAAAGACAAAAGATTAGAAAATGGTATAGAAATCTTAGAAAAATCAGATTTCACTAATGATATAGAGAAATTGAAAGAGGTTAATGAAGATGCATCAATTTTCTTTTCAAAATATAACAAAATGCGTAAATACAGATTTGATGGGAAAAATGGAATTGGAGACTGGGCAAATAATATCAAACATCAAGGAGGATTTTGCTTTAAGGAACTACTAACGCCATCAGGACATACGGTAGCTGTAGCTTCTTCAGAAGTCGTATTTACAACAAAGATATTAACACCCTATACCCCGACAATGGAAGAAGCCATAGAAAGACTGATTAATCAGAATAGAAAAATTATAGAGTTATCAAATTGGATGTTCGAATATATTTTCGGAGATACCACCGTGATTGATTTTTCACCAAAACAAAAACCTTTTTCGGCTAATAAACATCAGTTTAATAATATAAAATTAGATAATGTATATGCAACAAAACAATAAATATAAATTGGAATTGACATGGATTGGCAAGAATGATGAACGCCAACCATTGGAACCTCGTATTCTTATTGAGAATAAAGAATACTCATACGGTGAACCTGAGACTGGAGTGTTACCTAATGGTAAGCCATGGAAAGGTAATATGCTGATACATGGCGATAATCTTCTTGCATTAAAAGCACTCGAACAGGACTATGCAGGGCAAGTGAAATGTATCTATATTGATCCACCATATAATACAGGTAATGCTTTTGAACATTATGATGATGGGGTGGAACATTCTATATGGCTTTCTCTAATGCGGGAGAGGCTTGAAATACTCTTGAACCTTTTACAACCTAATGGTTCTATTTGGATATCCATAGATGCAGATGAAAGTCATTATCTCAAAGTACTATGCGATGAAGTTTTTGGGCGAAGAAATTTTGTTGATGAAGTTATTTGGCAAAGAGCTTATGCACCTATTAACTTGAAGAAAACTTTATCGCGTTCTCATGATACAATCCTTGTATATACTAAGGAAAGAACTGAGAATCTAGAATTCAACAAATTACCACGAACAGAAGAGGCAAATGACAGATATAAGAATCCTGATAATGATCCTCGTGGCAGGTGGAAATCGAGTGACTTATCTGTTGGTCCTGCAGTAGAAAAAAATATTTATCCTATTACGACACCAAGTGGGAGAGTTTGTTACCCTCCTGAAGGTTATTCATGGAGACTATCGGAAGAAAGATTAAAAGAGTTCATTAATGATAACCGAATTTGGTTTGGCCCAGATGGTAATAATGTTCCATCAATCAAAAGATTCTTGTCAGAAGTAAAAAATGGAGTAACACCCATGACTTTATGGACATATCAAGAAGTAGGACATAATCAGGATGCAAAAAAAGAGATTAAGGCTTTTGGGTTTGAAACTGTATTTGATACGCCAAAACCAGAAAAACTTATAGAAAGAATAATAACTATAGCAAGTAATCCTGGAGATATAGTATTAGATAGTTTCCTAGGATCTGGAACCACAGCTGCTGTAGCCCAAAAGATGGGAAGACGTTATATAGGTATAGAGCTTGGTAACCATGCCTATACACATTGCGTTCCCCGTCTTAAGAAAGTTACAGATGGTACAGATCAGGGTGGTATAAGTAAGGCACAAAACTGGAATGGTGGAAGCGGATTTAAGTTTTATGAATTAGCACCAAGCCTCCTTAAAGAAGACAAGTTCGGGAATCTGGTAATAAACAAGGAATATAACGCTGATATGCTTGCTGCTGCAATGGCCAAACAGGAAGGATATACATACCAACCTAATGCAGAAGTTTACTGGAAACAAGGATATGGTTCAGAAACAGACTATATCTATTCTACAACACAGTTCATGACTGTAGAAGCACTTGCTGCTATACATGAAACTATGGCTGAAGGAGAGAGCCTTCTTGTTTGCTGTACTTCATTCCAGAAGGAGTGCAAACAAGCGTTTCCGAACATTTCCATCAAGAAAATTCCACAGATGCTTAAGGATAGATGTGAGTTTGGTAAAGATGATTATTCACTGAATATCATAGAACTTCCTGAAGAAGAATTTGAGGATGAAGAAGATATTTATGAAGAAGACATTTAAATATTTAGACTATGAATATATACAATATATACTGTGATGAAAGCTGTCACCTGGAACATGATAATGCAAAAGTGATGGCTATAGGTGGAGTATGGTGTCCTGAAGACAGGAAGGATGCCATCTTCAACGACATACGCAATATAAAAAGGAAACACGGTTTGAATCCGGGCCTTGAAATAAAGTGGCATAAGGTATCAAAAGGAAAAATTGACTTCTATTTGGACATAGTAAATTATTTCTTCAACAATGATAACCTGCACTTTAGGGTACTTGTTGCAAACAAGGAAGAGCATAATCATGAGAAGTATGATATAACTCATGATGAACTATACTATAAGCTCTATTTCGACATGCTTAAGACAATTTTTGATCCGGAGAGTGCCTATAATATATATATAGACATCAAAGACACCAGAAGCCAGGAAAAAGTGGAAGGTCTGCATGAAGCCCTCTGTAATAATCATTATGATTTTGATAGAAAACTCATCCGAAAAGTGCAGCAAGTAAGGTCGCATGAGGTAGAACTGGTTGCTCTCGCAGATTTACTTATTGGAGCTATAACCTATGTAAACAGAGGGTTAAACGGTAACTCTGCTAAAGAAAGAATTGTAGAACTTATAAAGGAAAAGACAGGATATAGCCTTACGTCCAGTACTTTATATAGAGAAACTAAGTTTAATGTTTATATCTGGAAAGGTCTGAATGGGAAATAATATGGTACTTCCGGAAAAAATCTGCCTGAATGAGTATGGTGGAGACTACAAAAGATATATAGATGCAGTGTATGCTATATTTGAAAGGGACTTCATTAAACATAAAGCTGTATTCGGTTCTCACCAATTAGCGATGAAGTTTAATCCTCTCTTTCAGGAGAGAGCATATACCTTCTATCACATGACACATGAAGGGGAAGACGAGCAGGAGCGCACGCCAGATCTCCGGAGATGTGAATGCATACCCTGGGCACGACCATGTATAGAGAATGTTGAGAACTGGAACTTGAAGTTCTGGAGACAGTCAAGAAGAGGCTCGAAGAATCGTGTCTGCATCTGGCTTGAGAGTTCAGAGGAAGTTGATGATGACCACTTTATAATTCTGGAAGTAAGGGAAACCTATGTACTTCTATGGACAGCATACGTTGCCACATATTCAAACGAATCCAGAAAGAAGAAAAAGGAATATGAGGAGTGGAAAAAACGTGAAGGGAAAGGCATCAATACACCTGACGAACTGATAGAAAAAATTCAGGACGAGATAAAAAAAGCAAGGAGCGGAAATTAATTCCGCTCCCGTAACTCCTTTGACACATGGTCAATGAGATGGTACAAAGGTAATACCTATTTAATTTAATAGCAAGAAAACAAAGAAATATTTTAAGTATTATAAGAATTTCTTTGGGTTTTATTCAAAAAACAGCAAGAATGAACAATATTAGTACATATATAAAACAAAGATTGTCTCTTAGGGAACCTCTGGCAGAAGCTCTTGATGTTCTCACCAAGTTGGTCGATAAACTATCTTTGTCAAAGCCCGATAAACAGGAGAATAAGGAAGCCGAAGAAGCAGAATATAAAGAATATCTAGAGAATCAGTTGCAGAGTATAAAGGAAGTATGTCCATCATGTAGAGACTTTGAACGTGATTTCCCTTCTTTTGCTTTTTCTATAGCAACCGGTATTGGTAAAACAAGACTCATGGGAGCCTGTATAGCATATCTGTACCTGACAAAAGGTATAAAGCATTTCTTTATATTGGCACCGAACCTTACCTTGTATGAGAAACTGATGCGAGATTTTGGAGATCCGTCATACGAGAAATACGTGTTTAAGGGCATTTCAGAATTTGTGCATAATGAGCCATACGTTATCACAGGAGACAACTATAATATGGCGAGAAACCTTTTCTCAGAGAATCAGATACAGATAAACATATTCAATATTTCGAAGTTCAACACAGAGAGTAAAGAAGGTGGGAAAAAGGGTGCTCCAAAGATGCGTCGTCTTTCGGAGTATCTGGGACAATCTTATTTTGATTATCTTTCTTCATTGGATGACCTTGTTATCCTGATGGATGAAGCACACAGATACCATGCCGATGCCTCGAAGAAAGCAATCAATGAACTTCGTCCAATACTTGGACTTGAAATGACTGCTACACCTACAGATGAGAAAGGAAAAGCATTCAAGAATATTGTGTATGAATATAATCTTGCCCAGGCTTTGCTGGATGGCAAGTATGTGAAGATACCAACCATTGCGAAGCGTAAGAACTTTACAAGAGGGAATATGAGTGATGAAGAATTGGATATACTGAAAATTGAAGATGCTATCAGTGTACACGAATACACAAAACTTCACCTTGAAATGTATGCCAAGAATAATAATCTTCCATTAGTCAAGCCATTTATCCTGATAGTATGCAAAAACATACAGCACGCAACAGAGACATTCAATAGGATAGAGAACGAAATGTTTGATGGTAAGTATGCTGGCAAGGTTCTTCAGATAGACAGCTCCACAAAGAAAGATGAAGAAATAGACAGGCTATTTGTCTCACTGGAAAAACCTGAAAACAAGATAGAGATTGTTATACATGTCAATATGCTGAAGGAAGGTTGGGATGTTACCAATCTTTATACAATCGTACCATTGAGAGCTGCCGATGCCCCAATTCTCGTTGAGCAGCAAATAGGACGTGGGCTGAGATTGCCATACGGAGGAAAGCGCACAGGATATGCAGATATAGACAAGCTGACCGTAATTGCACATGAGAACTTTGAAGCAGTTATCGCTAAAGCGAATGATCCTAGCTCTGTTCTTAGTAAGGTATCCTATGTTGAACTTGATGACGAACAACTGGATACGACACCGGGCAAAATTGTAACAGCAGCGACAATAATAGACTTTCAGGAACAACAGGCAGTAAAAGAAGCCAAGACTGAGATTGAAAAACAGAACGTGCAAGCTATTATGGATGCCAAGCGAGCTGTATGGAATGTAATACCTAAGATGAACACTCAAGTATCCAGCACAAAAGACTTATCGCAGCCGGAAGTTATCGAGGTTATAAAGGCACATACCAGAAGTGAGATAATCAAAAAGGCAAAAGAAAGAGACCCTTTATTTGCTGATGAAATGGCAAAGCCTTTGTTGGAGGAAGTGGATTATGTTGTAGAGACAGTTGTAAAGAATTTCATAGAAAACATAATTGAGATTCCTCGTATGACCATACAGAAGGAAGCCTATAAAGCTGAATATAAATGGTTCGATCTTGATACACGTATGGGATTCGATCTGCCGGCACTTGAAGACGAAATATTAAGAGTAAGTGTTGGAGCAGGAGAGAAGACAGTAGAAACATTGCAAGCTAAAAATGGAAGAAAGTTTGAGTCTCCGGTTAATCAGATTGTTGCTTCATTGATGGATTATGATGATATCGATTATGACGAAAACTCGGAACTGCTATATCATCTTGCAGAACAGGCTGTAAATGCAATAGGTAAAAATATAGATAAAGAAGAGGATTTACCAAAAGTCGTTAATCAATTCAAGAAAGCTATATCCAATATAATATATGACCAAATGAAGCGTCATTTCGTGATTACTGCATTAGGTTATCTGAAACCGAATGTATTACCTTTTACAGGCATTGTAGAACAACATTTAACGGAGTTGGATGGCTTTGGTAAGGTTGACTATAGGGATATAGTTAAGCCAGGCTATGTAAAGAAGTTCATATATAGAGGATTCTTGAAATCATACTATACAGAATGTAAGTTTGACAGCTTGACCGAATTGGATTTTGCCAATGTACTGGAAGCTGACAAGAATGTTATCAGATGGCTGAGACCTGCATCCAACCAGTTCAATATATATTGGGCTAATGGTTCCAGAAGATATGAGCCGGATTTCATAGTAGAGACTTCAGACTGCATTTATATGGTAGAAACAAAAGCTCTGAAGGACATACCTACAGAAGATGTGCAAGCTAAGAAGAAAGCTGCAGAAGAATACTGTAAGAATGCCTCAGAATATACCGCAAAGCATGGTGGAAAACCTTGGAAATATCATCTTTTAAGACATGATATAGTTGAGAGAACAAGCAGCTTTGAGTATCTGATGGCGTTGAGTTAAATCATAACAATAAACATAGAATGTAATTATAAAATATGACTATAACAGATATAAATATCGCTGTCATAGGACTAGGATATGTGGGGCTTCCGCTACTTGCTTTATTATCTAAAAAATACGAATGTTGGGGGCTAGATAAAGATTCACAAAGGATCAAATATATTCAGTGCCTTAATAAAAAGAAGGAGAACAAAGATTTAGATTACATAAATTGTAATAAACTCAGTACATCCTGGGATGATATAAAACAGAGTAATGTTTTTATAATTACTGTTCCTACACCTATAGACAGTAATTATAATCCTGATAATTCTTCATTAATAGATGTATGTAAAGAGCTTGGTAGTATCATAAGTAAGAATTCAATTATCATTTTTGAATCAACTGTACATCCAGGAGCAACAGAAGAACTATGTATACCTATAATTGAAGAAATTTCTTCTTTAAAAGTCAACAAAGACTTTTGGGTAGGTTACTCACCTGAAAGAATCAACGTAAATGATAAGTTTCATCAATTGAGTAACACACCTAAAATTATATCTGCTACAGATAAGAAAGCTTTAGAAATAATGGAACTTATCTATAAATCAATTATCGATGCACCGATCTTAAAAGCATCTAATGTAAAAGTAGCAGAAGCAGCAAAGATGTATGAGAATGTTCAAAGAGATGTTCTGATTGCATTGGCTAATGAATTTTCTGAATATTGTCATTCAGAAAATATTCATATATCAGAGGTAACTGCACTCGCTTCTACGAAATGGAATTTTGCAGAAGTATACCCAGGATTAGTAGGAGGACATTGTATAGGAGTAGATCCGTATTATTTATTGCATAGAGCTAAAGAACTTAATGTTTCCCTACCAATAGTAAATATGGCTCGATGTGTGAATGAATCAAAATGCGAATACTCTTCAAACAATATTTGTGAATATATAAGGGAGACAATAAGTGAGTCTAAAGATATTAGGATCCTGATCCTGGGCTTTTCGTATAAGGCAAACTGTAATGATATACGAAATACAAAAGTATTTAATCTGATAGAACATTTATCAAAAAGCTACAAGAATATTGATTGTTTTGATCCGTTAGTCGATTCTAACCTCGTATTAAAAGAATATAACCTGCCAATTTTCAGTAATATGTGTGAAGTAAATTTCAACATATACGATATACTAATAGTAGCAGTTAAGCATAAAGAATTTGAGAATATTGCTAATAACTATAAGAATGTTATTTTCTTAAATGATTTTCTATAATATAGCCATGAAAGAAAAAAGGGAACTTTTACGCTTCAATGTTGATATTGTTAACCATTGCAATTTGAATTGCATAAGTTGCGGACACTTCAGCCCTTTGGCTAAAAAAGAGTTTTTAGATCCGACTGAATTTGAGGCAGATTGCAAAAGGCTTAATATATTAACTGGCGGACAGATTGAACGACTTGAACTTATGGGAGGAGAACCTTTGCTACATCCATATTTATTAGATATCATGCACATAGCACGTAAGTACTTTAGAGGTCAGATAAATATATGTACAAATGGAATTCTGGTAACAGAAATGAGTGAAGAGTTTTTCAAAGTATGTAGTGAATTGGATATAGCAATAGCTATAACATTATATCCAATAAAATTGAATTGGCAAAAGATAGAAGAACTTATAACTAAAAACAAGGTAAATCTTATTAAAGTAAGTACTAAAAATCATAATAGAAGAATATGGTTTAAGAATCATCGTGACTTGTCAGGCAACCAGAATATTGAAACTAACTTTAAGAAGTGTAGATGGGGGAACAACTGCATTATACTTGAACATGGGCGACTCGCTACTTGTGTTATGCCATTTAAGACCACATATTACAATCAATACTACAAGGTTGATACATTTAAAATATCAAAGTCTGACTCAATAAGTATATATGAAGCTGAAAATATATCAGAAATACTTGAATTCTTATCAAAACCAATATCTGCATGCAGATACTGTCTGCCTGATAATGACGAAATGATTGAATGGAAAGTTTCAAATAAACAAATAGAAGAATGGAGTTAAAGATAGAAAATGCATCTATTGATATATGTACAAGATGTCAATTGAAATGTGTATCATGTTCCACAAGTAAAGGGCTAATCAGAAATGGTTTTATTAAAGAAGGATACATGTATTTTAAAGATTTTAAATATATAATTGAAAATAACCCTTATATAAAAACTATAGAGCTTTCCAATTGGGGTGAAATATTTCTTAATCCTGAAATACATGATATTTTGAAATATTCTTTTGAACATGAAATCAATCTTTATTGTGCCAATGGATCTAATTTCAACCATGTACCCGATAAAATTTTAGAAGACCTGGTAAAGTATAAGTTTAGATGCTTAAATCTTTCAATAGATGGTGCGAGTCAAGAGACCTATGAACAATACAGAATACATGGTTCTTATTATAAAGTCATAGAAAATATCAGGAGGCTGAACTACTATAAAACTATTTATAATAGTGAATATCCCAAATTATCATGGCAATTTATAATATTCGGCCATAATGAACATGAAATAAACAAAGTAAAAGAGTTGTGTAATGAACTGCATATGATTTTTAACCCCAAGATGAATCATTCAGAATTCTCTCCAATTAAAAATACAGAAAAAGTAAAAATTGATGCAGGTATAGATTATGCCAGTAGAAAAGAATACAAGGAGAAGATGAAAACTGAGTATAAACATCCATGTTATCAATGTTTGCATTCACCACAAATAAATTGGAACGGAGAAGTACTAGGCTGTTGTGTAAACAAGTGGAAAGGACTTGGAAATATAAAAGACATGAATTTATTACAAATAGTACAGTCTAAAACATATCAATTTATGATTGATGTACTATGTGGAAGAGAAAAAGCAAATGATAGTATACCATGTTATTTCTGTCCTAACTTAAAGAAAATAAGTGAATCCCCTTTAAATGAAGAAGGGCTAAAAAGATATAAAGATTATGTACCTATCGCACTTAGATAATAGCAAATTTATATGCCCTATATGTGGGGACAAAAGAACACCACTTCTCTCTGTAGGTTCAGAGTTTCCAATATTGAGGAAGCTTCATGTTATTGGAGTTGGCAATAGAAAACAGAAATGTAATAACTGTTTCAGTACGGATAGAGACCGTTTGGTATATGTGTACTTACGCGACTATTATCAACTATTTGAAAAAACAGAAAAATTGAAACTTCTGCATGTTGCTCCTGAATCTTGTTTAGCTAATGTGTTCTTAAATCAAAATCATATTGATTATTATCCGATTGATTCTTTTGAACATGGATATAATTATGCTCCTTTCATACGAAACATGAATCTGCTTAGTTTGGAGTATCCAGATAATTATTTTGACTTGACTATATGTAATCATGTTCTACAAGATATTAAAGAAGATGTACGAGCAATGACAGAAATTTTTAGGACTTTACGAAAAGGAGGATTGGCGATATTGCAAATACCAATATCTGAACTGATACCTAATATAATAGAGTCAAATGAAGAATTAAGCGAAGGTGAATGCGAAAGGAGATATGGGCAACGATTTCATAAACGTATTTATACCTCGGAAGGTTTCATAGAAAGATTATGTTTTGCGGGTTTTAATGTTTCGAAATTAAAAATTGGATACCTTTACCCTCATAATAGTTTAAACAATGAGGAATATATTTTTTTAGCAAAGAAATAATAAATATGATAATAGCAGTAGATAATAAAAATATAAGAAAATCATTAGATCACACTAATGATATAAAATATTTAAAAGATTATTATGAGTCAAAAGGACACTTCCCGCTGTTCTCACAGGTTTTAATAGAAACAAGAACAGATTGCAATAACAGATGCCCTTTTTGCCCACACTCCTTTAATAGAAAGGAACTGAAAATAATGGAATGGGAAGTATTTTGTCGTATTATTGATAATCTATTCTCAATAAATTACAATGGAAGGATCGCATTAATGGTTTCCAATGAACCATTATTAGAAAAACGATTGATAAAGATGATTAAATATGCAAAAGAGGTTTCACAACGTTTTTTTTTGGATATAACAACAAATGGAAAATTATTAAGTCTTGATCTAGTGGACGAATTATTCCGCTCAGGGCTGGATAATATTAATATAAATGATTATAGATCCGATCGTGATATACATCCCAAAGGGTTGTCAAAGAATCTAGAGCCTATATATCAATCGTATTATAACAATCCTAAAATTACATTCCAATACAGAAGACTCGATGAAAAATGGCCGAATTATGCAGGGAACATACCTCAGCAATATGATCCTGACACATTAGGTTTCTGTAATTTCCCGTTCAGAAAGCTTAATATAGCCTATAATGGAGATGTTGTCTTATGCTGTGATGATTTTATGTATGATACGTGCTTTGGTAATGTAATGTCAACAAATCTAATTGATTGTTGGAACAATCAGGAGTTTAATAAAATTAGACTATCACTATTGGAAAATAAACGCACCGGATTATGCTCCAGATGCAATGACTCACAGAATTATAATGCATTTTAGATTATGGTACTAAATAAAGAACAATTCGATGCTTTTTCTATGGAAATCGCAACATTTGGAAACATACCTATAAGTAGTCAATATTGTGGTATAGGCTGTGTCTTTTGTAAAGTTCATACAGATTCGTATTTAGGTCATTATCCTCGTATACCACAGATAGACGAAGAAGATCTTATAAAGGGATTTAAGTATATTAATCATAAAGTTAACTACGTCAGACTTGGAGCTGGGGTTCTGGTCGCACCTCATACAGATCCATTCTTACATCCCAAAATTTATGAATTTATAAAATTGGCATCCGAATATTTTCCTGATAAGAAAATTTCTACAGTTACAACAGGAGCATACATAAAGGAAGATAAGATAGACTTTCTTAATAGTATTCCTAATTATGGAATTGATTTATCACTTATAACTATGCAAGAACAAAGAGAGGCTATTATTCCTAATTCAGCACGTGAACGTACTCTATATTTACTTAAAAATGCCCCCTTAAACAAATGTACATTAATGTTCACAGGGAAAATGGATGATATTAAACGAGACTTAGAACTTTTATATACTCTCGGAGTAGAAAAAAAAGTAAGGCAAATATTAGTAAGGCGTATTGAATATACCGATACATCACATAAAAAGTTAAAGGAACTATCAACAGCTTGTATTGAAAAATATGAAGAATGTATTGCCTGGGTAACACATAACTATCCAGATGTCATATTCACTGTTCCAGAACTTAAAGACGCTTTTAGGGGTGGGAATAATGAGTATTTTATAGCTGCTGAAGAAAGAATTGCAAAGCAAAAAGAAATAATCAGTGGATTGCCAAGTGGAACATTTGTAAATATAATCTCACCCGAATCCGGCTTTGAATACTTTTCTAAAGCATATGAGAATATGGATAATGTGAAAGTTAACCTTGTAAAAAATAGGTTATATGGTGGTTCTGTCACTGTAGCTGGTCTACTAAATCATGCTGATATAAAAAGTCAGTTTCATCCATTGAGGAATGATGTTATGATATTACCTCATGAAATGTATAATTCAGATAATGTGGATATACAAGGTGAACATCAATCTAAGTTAGGTGATTATTATAATGCAAGAATAATTGTAGTTTGATATTTGATATGAATAATATAGGTTGGAAAAGATTAAGAATACTGGTTACAAACAAGTGCAATTATAGATGTCCATTTTGCCATAATGAAGGGCAACTTAAAACGCAACGTAGTGATATGATGTCTTACGAAGACTTCAAAAAAATAATTGACTGTTTAAAAGACCAGAACATAGAAGAATTGCATTTTAGTGGAGGTGAACCTTTTCTGAATCATAATCTGACAAAAATGATATTGTATGCTTGTAAAGAGACAACATGGGATATAGGGTGCGCCACTAATTTATCGTTGATAAATGATGAACAGATTAAAGAGCTATCAGACACTAGAGTAAAGTTTAATATTCAATTTCCATATGTCAATTCCTCAGAATTCAAATGCAGCACAGGAAATGGCTCATTAATTAAAATCTTAAACAACATAAAAAAGGTAAAAAAGGCAAATCTTAAGATTGGTCTAAATACTGTTTTACAGAATGATAACCTTGATACACTGAATTCTATGATTCAGTTCGCGTTAGAGAATGAATTGCCTTTGAAACTATTACCTCAGATAGGATTACGTGATAGTGATAAATTTAAAAATGTGGTATATCCGATATTAAATACTCAAGCTACTCAATTTATAGATAAAGGAACCGGAGCTGTTCGTTGGATTATATCAAATGGTGTCAAATGTACTTCTGTTCTATATATCGACTCTCCTTGTTTTTATCATGATATACAAAAATGTAAACATTTTGGAGAGCTACGTATTCATCCAGATTTCGTACTACAATCATGTCTTATGAAAAATGAATTTTATAAGTTATCTATCAATGATACAAAGAATAATATAGTTGCTAAATTAGCCCAAATATGGAAAGACTTCAAGAGCTGTTAAAGGAACATTGTCATTATATAATAAATGAAGTCAATGATAATAACTGGATCCGACAATACTTAGATACGCCTTTCCCAAGTTACTGGCAGTATGTTTTTAACATAGCTGACAAGTTACCTCGTGAAATAAAAGTTTTAGAAATAGGAGCTGGATATGGCTTAATAACATCTATTTTTCTCTATCTTGGTTTTCATCAGATAAAAAGTTACGAAGAGGTAAAAGCAGTAGCTCATTTAGGCAATGCACTCATTGACAAGCTGTTTAGGAAGAAGAATATAATACTTCCTAATAAATTTAATAATCAAATATTTGATGCAGATTTACTTATAATTGTCAATTGTTCTTATTCAGATGGTTGCAATACTAAGCAGGAATATATGGAAAGACTAAAGAAATATTATATTCAGGCAAATAAACCTAAGTATTATATTTTGGAAGTCATAGATTCGGAATATACAAAACCAGACAAGAATTTTCCTGAACATATAAGACTTTCAGCACAAGATATAAAAAATATGTTTCCCTGTCATAATATAGATAGCTGGAAAACATACGAATACCCAAAAAACAAAAAAAGTAAAACGCTATATCTTATACAAAGATGAAGAAAATACTTCTTATAACAAGTGAGTATGGTGAAGCAGGCGGTGGATTATCTTTTGCCTGTAAACGATTTCATTCTCTATTAAAAGAAGAGTTTAACTTTAATGTTATCTTAATTTCTTCTGTAGAAAATAAGAATTTAACAGTTAAAGGCGGATATAAAGAAAAACTTGTTTATTCAATAGAAAATGAATATAGAATAAAGTCTGATTATAATAAATATAAATCAGAAAATATAAATTTTGTAATAGCCTTTGGAGGTGGCTTTAATGGCTACTATGCTGCAATTTTAGCCAAGTTACTATCAACGAAATATATATTGATGTTAAGAGGGAGCGACATTAATCTCAGCAAATGGTCTTCTGATGATTATTTGTATATGACCTATTCATTGAAATATGCTCATCACATTGTATGTCTTTCGGAAGAGATGAGAACGAATATATCTTTGTTTTCTAGTAAATTACTTGAAAAGGTTCATATAATACCAAACATTATTGAGCCCAATAAACAGAAAGTAAATTTAAGAGAACTAAATAAAGGAATAATAATAGGAACTGCAGCTTCACATATAAATGAGAAGAAGGGAATCGCTAATTTATTGTCTATGATAGCTGAATTTAAGAAGCTATCAAGCTATCCAATATGTTTTGAAGTAGTTGGGAGTGTTGACCATGATATTAAAGAAAAATATATTAACATAGCAAATCAACTTAATATTACGGAGAACATCAAATGGATAGATTATATATCAAGAGATGAATATCATGAATTAGCAAACAACTGGGATTTTTATATACAGGGATCGGTCTGTGAAGGATTCGGTAATTCTGTTACAGAAGCAATAAGAGAAGGGAAGGCTATTGTATTGTCTCCAACCGGATATATTGCAGAGCAACTCAAAGCTATGTTCCCATTATTGGTTTTTGAAACGTGGAACCCCCAAAGCATGGCAAAACATCTATTAAATATAGTAATTGATGAAGGTAAGAACATTATTTACAATGAGGCTTATTCCTTCTTGGCTCAAAAAGCTAGTAAAGAAAATGTGATTGACCTTTGGAAAGATGTATTTATAGAGACTTCACATAAAGAAAAAAGACAGTATAACATACTTTCTAATGATAATATTCTGAGTGTAACATTACATGATGTTTCTGGGTTTGAACATGATAATATTACCACCCCTTTACCTGTATTTAAACAGTTTGTTAGAGATATTTATATGAGTGGTTACGGATTATGTTCTATGAAGGATTTTTTGCAAAAAACAGATCATGAACGTTGGATTGTATGTACTTTCGATGATGGGTATTCTTCTTTGATTGAAAATGTATTACCAGTTTTGAACGAATACGATTTTACTGCAACAGTCTTCGTATGTACAAGTTTAATAGGAAAATCTAATAATTGGAATTATAAAGATACAAAGGCAAGAAATCATCTGACATGGGAAGAGTTAGATATACTTAATGCAAATGGATGGGAGATTGCATCACATGGAATAACACACAGATGCTTATTAAAGTTAACAGACTCAGAATTAGAAAATGAACTAAAAGTATCAAAGGATACTTTGCAAGAAAGATATGGACAAGTTATATCATACGCATATCCATACGGTGTTAGCAACGAATTCATTCAGAATTGTGCCGGGGAATATTATGAAAACGTATTTTCTTTATCACAAGGAGGTACACACTTAGAGTGTGATCGCTTACAGATAAAACGATATTTTATTTCTGAAATATATAAAATTTTACAATTATGAGAATATTAGGAATTTTCAGAGGATTCCCTGGTCTAGGTAGAGTTGTCTCAGGAGTTGGAATACTGGAAACATTACGGGACAAATATAATTGTGAAGTAGAGATAATATCATATCTACAGGGAAAAGATTATTTAGCTTTAACTGGAGACTATAAAATTCCTGAAGTAACATCTTTTGATTACTGTTCTATTGGTTTGCTACCAACTAATAGAATGGGATTATATATTCATGAAAGAATCAAACAACTAGAACCGGATATAGTTTTAATAGATGGAGAACCTTTAATATTGCAATCTATAAAGATAAGTTTTCCAAATATTAAAATTGTAACATTGCTAAACCCATCTGATGTTGATAATCCAACGAATGATAAATTTTCAATGAATTATTTTAATTATTTGTATGGGATGGCAGATATTGCTATTGTTCATGGATTAAGAAAGGTTGAAACAGATTCGAGATATAAGAAACTTATATCAATAGATACAATACTCCGTCCCCAAATATTGACATTAAAAAATAATCAAACAAAGAATATCTATTGCATATTAGGCGGTGGAACATTAAATGTAGGTCAAGAGTTTATAGAATCTACAGTTAGAATAGCCGAATTATGTAAACAGTTAGGCTATAAACTTACTGATTATAAGATACATATTATATGCTCAAGTATAAATATATATGAGCGTGTAAATGAAGACAATATAGCTGAAAATATTTATATATATAATAATATAACTGATGCAACACAATATTATTCAGATGCATGTTTGATAATAACAAGATCAGGAAGGAATACATTAAGCGAAGTCTCATACTTGAATATCCCAACAATTTCATTTATATCTGGCTGCCATTTTAGAAGAAACGAACAAGAAGATAATATTAAAAATACTAACAATAAAAATATACATACCTGCACAATTGATATAGACATTGAAGAATTTAATTCTATTTGTCTTAATGCTATTCACAATAAAACATCAGAATCAACTTCAAGATGTGGAAATGAAGTTGCTATACAACAGATATTAAATCTATATTTAAAATAATCATGTAATGAAGCTACTTCACTTATCTGATATACACTTAACAGAAAAAGGAAAAACTATTTGGGGAGTAAATCCTAAAGAAAGATTGGATTATACCATAAATAGAATATCGCAAATAAAAGACATTGATGCTATAATTATTAGCGGAGACCTGTCAGATGATAATAGTGCTTGGACCTATAAGTATATTGACTGTTGCTTTTCAAAACTTAATATACCAACTTATTGCTGTACAGGGAATCATGACAGTAAGGAGCAAATGGTTAATATATTATCCTTTATCAAGGTAGAACCAATTATATTTATAGGTGATTGGAAGGTTTTATTTGTGGATTCTACAATAAAAGGAAAGGGTAAAGGATACGTTGATGAAAAAGAACTTTCTTTTTTAAAAAAGGAAATATCAGAGTATAATAAAAACATTATTGTTGTTTTACATCATCCTCCAATATTGTCTGGAGGATGGTTTAACAAGAAGGTTCTTATTAATCATAATGAATTAAATAAGATATTTACAACATCAAAAAATGTAAGATTGGTATTATATGGTCATATACATAGCTTTACTCAGGAAGAATTAAATGGTATTATTTATCATTCAACATCTTCCACTTATTATGCCTATGATAAGGATTTGCCACAATATACTAAGGCTAGTGGTGAAGAGGGATTTTCTATAATTTCTATAAAAGAAGAAAGTATATTTATAGAATATATAAAGTTCAACTGATTCATATAAATAAGAAAGAGTGCATCAATGCTTAATCATTAATAGAATAAAGATTAAGCATTGATATAAGATACTTATTCTCAAACTTGGTTAGCATATACAGTCTAAATTTCATTATAAAATATTAAGTACTCGATAAATATATCATTAGGCATCATTAATAGTTTTCATATTCCTCCAAAGAATGTAAGGTAAGCGATAATAAAGGTGCCAAAAAACCAACTTGCTTACCAAAGATATTAATAGCAGATTCAGCTAATTTTCCTGTAACATACATAGAAGTTCCAGCATAAGCACCTACAAATGGAATTACTTTGAACAATTGGTTTATTGATGGTATTTTTTTAGCAACTTCTAATATTGATTCTGTTATTGTCTTAGCAGTCGGTTTCTCCCCAACATTCATTAATTGAGCTACCATAACACGAAAAAATGGATAAGTACCTTCAAAATCTATAATACCTGATGCAACAATATATTTAAATTCTTCTGCATTAACATCTACTAAATATTTTAACTCAGCCTTACCAGTTGTAAGTATCATGTCTTCATGTTTCATCTTTAGAACAATGTTCATTGGTACTTTCTCGACATTAAAGAAATGAGCTATATCTTTAGCTAATTGGAATCGTTTATTATAACTAGCTACATTAATATCCAAAGCTGATATTAATGATTCAAGTGCTTCATTATTTAAAGATGCTTTACCTCTTAAATATAAACTTAATTGAGCAGGTGTTGTACTAATTGTCTCTGACAGCTTCGCTTGTGATACACCTGTAAGTGCTATTCTATCTTGAATAACATCTCTTAATTGAATGTTATGTTTTACTTCCATCTTATACTATATAATGAGAATTTTTGTCATATATGAAAATATGGCAGTTACGTATGTCAAAATTGGCATATTTCGTTTATTATATTACAATAATTTCGTTTACCATAATATTAATATGTATTTTGGCACCATGTTTGCTGTTATTGCAAATATAACACTTTTATTTATGAAAGCAAAAAAAATAAAATATTATGGCATATAGAAAAGATAAAGATATAGAATTTATAGCTAATGCTTCAAACGAAGATTTGAAATTATTAGCTGATGCTCTTGTTTACAAAGATTTTACTTATGACAATAAGCACAAAAAGCGAGTTGCAGCAACTCTACACAGAGCAGATAAATATAAAAGATATTATCCTAACCATATGTTTATGCTTTGGCAGGACATCGCTGAAGAGATTCAGAAATTTGGCGGACATAGTGGTGTGAATCTTATCTTTAGAGGTAATAAAGGTGTACTTTATAGAGATATCGTCATTGATGTTTGTAAGAATATGAAGATAAAAGGTATCAAATATTCTGGATTAACTACCCCTGAGATTGAAGATATATTCATTGAAAAATTCATTGAGATGGCAATTCAAGAAATGTCAGAAGATCAAATAAAGGAATTATTAAAAGGGTTAAGATGTGATAAAAATATAAATGAACACATAAAAGATTTAGTATTTTCAAAGGATACTCTTTTAGCAATAGTTAAATTAGCTTTTAAGAAAGGAGGATTTACATCATATATTCTGACATTACAGGTTGTAAATGGTGTTAGTAAGGCTATTTGTGGTAGAGGGCTTACATTTGCTGCGAATGCGGCTCTTATGAAATATATTGCTTCCTTTATGACAGGCGGGTTAGGTATAGCAATAACTGCTATTACTACAGTTTGGGGATTTCTAGGAGCAAATAAACAAGTAGAACTTTTGACTGTAACATTGATATCATATATGAGAAAGAAACAAAGTCTAAATATAAACTAAGTGGATATGGAACTTAATGACATGCAAAAAAACAGATTAAGAGAGAGTTTAAAGTCTGTTCTTGAAGAATACAATTCAACAAATAAAGAAATCAATGTTGAGTTAAAAGAGTACTCTAATAGGATAGAATTCCTTCCTGAATTCATATCTGAATGTGATGAAGAGTTTGAGAAACTTACATCTATAACAAGGAAGGACATATCATTCCTGATTGTATCTTCTGCTCTTCAGTGTTTCAGACAGATATTCACATCTCACATAAAGAACAGACTTACAGATAAAGAGTCTGCTGAAAGGACACCATTTCATGGTGAAGAACATTCAGATAGAAGAGTAAGAAAATATTATGCAACCAAAGAGGAAATTGTCAATAATCCTGTTCCTTTTGATGCCATAAGGAAAACAGATGTAGTAAAGAATGGAAAGAATCCAAAGCTAAATGGATTTAATCATAGATATGTAGCTATAGGACATGATCCGTTATTAGGACTAGTTATTGGTACTGCAAATATAATGACAAAAACCATAACTGTTTCAAATGGAATGTTTGACTTTGATACCTATCATGTGGGTACAAGAGAAGCCACAAATGGATTTGGTACATATAATGTTGATAAGTTGACAAATCATGCAGACACTATGATTATGTTTAGGAGTATATATAACAGAATAAGAACGGAAGGCAAAGACGGATGGGAAGCTCTGATATATTCTATAGGTAAGGAGTTAATACATCTTCTTTCAGATGTAAGAACAGCCAAAAGCCTACCTATACCAATAGTTTCAGCTATTTCACCGGAAATATCAAGGGTGTTAAACATATGCGGTATAGATACATTATCGACAACTGCATTTGGGTTTGACTATTTTATTTCAAAATTCATTGATTCAATCATAGCATATATACATTTATGGTGTTATGACCCAGAGACTGATGGCCCAATGGAGACATACCAGGTAAGAACTAAAAACATTATTTACTATTCTAATATCATATCCATGGTGTCATCAACACTCCAGACAGTGGTAAGATCATATATGGGTGATGCATCTGCTATATCAAAATTTGATTTTGGAGGAACAGTATCAGGTCTGACTGTTATATGGAAAACACCATATATAATATCAGATATAAAGAGTGAATTTATAAGAAACAAAACAGTAAACTATTTAAAATAATAAAATATGGGAATTGTAGAAATTTTGAAAGGTATCGGAAAGCACATATTGCAAAATAAGGAAGTTTATGTTAAAGTTGCAGGTGGTGTAGTAGTAGGAAGTGCAACAACAGCAGTTGTAATGAAAAAGGTTTTTGATAAACTGGAAAAAAAACATAGAAAGGAAGATGCTGAAAAATATAAAAAGGAGTTTAGTCGTAAATTGAAGGAGATTGAAGAAAAGTATAAGAATAATGAATATCTTATGAAACAAAAAATCAGGAAACTATGTGAAGAGTTTGGTATAAGTGACATTGACATCTAAAATTTCTTTAGTTGAGACCGTAATTCAAACTGTGTCAATCCTTAACAATCTGATTGCCTCAAATTTTACTTTCGGATAAATATCTGAATATCAAATATATTTGAAGTAATATTGAGCTGAAAGAAGACAACATAAAGGGTTGACACAGTTCTATTTACGTACCTATTTTACTTAACATATTTTCTCAATTTCTCATTTATAACTTTTAAGTCAGATTCAACGTCTCTCTTAAGTTTCTTGGTTGATCCAAAATCTGTATAACGAAGGATAACAATATCAATTCCATGTTTTGGTAACACATCTAAACGCCTTTGGTCATAAATACGGCGTTGCACATCCCTTGACACACCACTTACAGTCATTTTCTTGTCGAAAAAAGGAACAGAGGAGTCGTGTTGATATTCATAATATTCAACAACTAGGTTCAACTTTTCATAATAAGCATCAACCGGTAATTTACGTCCAGTATCACCTATAAGGAAATCAAACTTATGCTGTCTTGAAGCTTTTTGGTTAAGTATTTTATCACACAGGTCAATAATATAAAATTCATCTGAATCAGTCCTTCTACCTATAGATTGGGAAGATTTTTTTTTAATCTGTGTTTCATACATATCATTCACCGAACTAGAAGTTCTACAGGAAGAAATATCAACAAAAAACCAATTTCGATAAATAGCTTTACGCTCAACCATAACATAAGGTATCAAGTGCAGCATATTATTGTCATCAAGGTATCGAAGATAGTTTCTAATAGGTAGTCCATCCCTATGATTAGAAGAGAAGATTCCTTTCTCAATGAATAGATTCATTAAAGACTTAGCCTTGACTTTTTTAGGGTTGGATGGCATACTAAAGAACTCTTTAAGAGTCTTGTTAATTTTATCAGCAATGTTTTGTTTTTCCATATCATAAAGTTTTTATAATCTATCAAGTGTGTTTTTCCACTGCATATAATGCTGCAAAACTAAATCTATATTGGAATCCTTAGGCATTGAAGCAAGTTTTGATAATCCTTCCTCAACAAGTTTCTTACATACGGAAAAATTCAGGTTCTCAAACTCTTCATTTATTCTTTCTAAGTTATTAATCAAGAGTAGAAGCTTGTCTTTATATTTATCTAAGAGTAATTTACTTTTCTCCTTTTGAGCAGAAAAAGATATTTGATAAAAGACTTCATTAATTGTATTCCTGCACTTACTGGCAAACTTCTTCTTATATATTCCTTCTACCTCTTTAAGCATTGAAAGAAGTTCTTCCTTTATCTCTTTAGCCTGATTTAAATCTCCAGACTCATATAGATTTATTGCTTCAATTAAAGAAAGATTAACCAACCTCATTAATGTGTATCTTTTGATTAGAGTAACCTTTTCTGAACTTGAACTTAAAGTTTCAATGTATGTTTTTAGCTCCGGTAAGTCCATCAGTTTAATGTCTGTAAATGTTGAAATAACATCAGAGAGCATATAAATCTGCTGCAGCAGTTTTGATCCGACTCGTCCATAACTTAAACGAGTAAGTTCAGGAAGCAGATGCTTACAATAATCAAACTCCTTATAAATATCAAATTCTTCATCAGATAAATATATAGCTCTTTTAATATCCGTAATCTTTTGATTGATAGTCGTAGTAAATGATGATATATCACGCTTAATGGAAATGGTACTTTCTATTATATCCATATCACGTTTATCCTGTTCCTCACCTTGTTCTAAAGAAGGATTACTAGTAACATGCCATCCTGAACAGAATGCACAATAATAACTACGGACAGGAGCTTTACCGTTTTCCTCAAATATTTCATCTTTATTGAAGCGAATGAAGTTATCCGCTTTCTTTTTTTCTTCAAAAAGCATTTTAGGTCTTCTACAGCCTATGCAATATGTCATTCTATTTATATTTGGCTTCATGGAATAGCAACTTTTAAAAGGTATATATTTAAAGAAAATATATCAAGTCATTAAAATCTTATGAATTTTCCACATTATAAAGTTAGAAATATTTGCGGATGTTGCAGAGGAATGGGGTAGCTTATCGATAGGACAAGGATTTCCCCATTTTGATATACCGGACACGGATACCGCGTATGTGATGTGAAGGCGTTTCTTTGCCCAGGTCATGGCGACATAATCATTTAGTTTTTAAAGTATCCTCGCACATATGTTCCGTTTTTCTTATAATAACCCTTTACCCATTTTCTTGGTGAAACTATCAAAGTATCCTCATTTATTCCAATACTGGCATCTTTTAATATACTTATATTGTTTTCAATACTACTATCAATAAGACTTTTAAGTTGATTATCTTTCAATCGAGAGTTATAAATAGTATCATTTAAGACTATACTTTTTTGAACACTACGTGGAGGTATAGGGATTGATAAGTCTGAAAAAACGTCTGGTATTATATATTCAAAATCTTCAAGCTCTATTAGTTTAGTAAAAAGATATTTTAAATAATATACTAAATAATCTGCCAATAATTCTTCATAAATAATCTCTAACGCAAAAATATTAGGTGTCAAGATACATCTGTCTTTACCCCATCTATTAATATTAAACGGTTTGTTTTGGTTAATGACTATGTAGCCTTGATTAACTTCATCATGAATATAACTATTGTTGTAGAATAAAGAACTGTACCCTTTGTCAATATCAGAGCTGAAAATTAATCCTCGATGGCAAGAATCAATAGTTATCTGGCTTTCATTAATATAATCACCTATATAGAAATCTGCAACACTGGATAATATTTTTGTGTGAAAAGGCAATTCGGGATAGGTGAACTTTAATTGAGGATCATTTCTTTTTTTAAGTTCATTGCTGTTAGAAATCATAAACTCATGATAAGAATCATCATTCTTTCGTATCCTTATATTATAATGCATAATGTATAATGCCCTAAAAATAAAGAAAGAACTCTCAACCTTTATACAACCATCAAGTCCTTTTATATAAGGATGATACATATTATCTGATTCCGTAAATTTATGGGCACGCATGATTGTTTTCACACATTTACAGAACTCCTCACTAGTTATGGTAGGAGAAAAAATAATTTTACGCCATTTTTCCTGCCATTCTTCAGAGCCTATATACTTATTTTTACTTAATCGATAGACTTCATTACCGTCCTTCACAAATTCAAGATGTAAGCCTTTCATATTCAGGACTGGTATAATACTGCATAAATTGGGCGTATTGTATGGATCTGTAGCAACAGAAAACCTTGCACATTCATCTCGAAATTGCTTTATACCTTTATCTTCATATCCATCATATTTAGAAGGATTCCTCAGACCTAAAGCTGAATGTATCCTCCATTTATGAGAATAATAAAAAATAAAAAAGACTATCATTATAACAACAACTAGTATATATATCATAATTCAAAATTTAATGTATTAATTATGCTGTATTCTTACTTGTATTACAGATTTAAAGATAAAAGTATTTCTTTATGTGGCGGAGGAATGGGGTGGGTTCCTTGTCGATAGAATAAGGGTTTCCCCATTTGGAGATTCCGGACACGGCTTCTGCGTATGTGATGTGCAGGCGTTTCTTTGCTCTGGTCATGGCCACATAGAAAAGCCTTGCGGATTCTCTGATTTCTTCCGGAGTCTTCTTGTCAAAGAACGGATAGACACCATCGGTAGCTTCGAAGATGATCACATTCTCAAACTCCAGGCCTTTTGCCTTGTGGACTGTAGAGACGAACACCTTTTCTGTTATACATGAGCTGTCACACAGGTCAGCCTCTCGATAGGTAGTTATATCAAGAAGGTGGGCTGAAAGCTGCTCCTTCAGGCTCGGTGTCTTCTCCGGAAAGATTACATCATTACGGAGGAAGCTGAAGATGTACTGCATCTTCGGGTTCGCTGTTATCCAGTCTTTCTGTATGAATGTGCCGTAAAGATGCTCCAGCTCGTCAACAAGCAGAGGAGTTTCAAACGACCTCTGGTAGAGACGGCTGAGTGTACCATGATAGATGTCGGCATAGGCTCTGCGGAACAGCTCGGCCACGGCAGAGTTGTTCTGAAGGCAGTCGATGTGCTGCTGCATGTTGGCAGCAAAGATACCCAGGAAGTGGTCAAGCACTGACAAGGTAGCGATGACGTCATCATCGGCCAGATGGGAGTTCTCCCCTTCGAGACCGAAGACCTCCAGCAGGGATTTGAGCTTGTAGGACTTCAGGCGTGGAGCCATGATACGTGCCACCCTGAGGGTATCGAAATACAGAGGATGAACAGTAGGGAAAAAGAAGTCACCGCAATCCCTACGGAGATTGTAGTCAAGGATATTGCAGTCATATTCTACGTTCTGACCGATAAGGGTACAGTCACCCACAAAGTCCATAAACGCACACAGGCCGGTCTTCCGGTCAACCTTATCGGCACGTTCATATTCCTGAAGAAGAGGGTTAACGATGTCTCCGAGCATGGCCGGTATCGGCTTGTCAGTGTGGAGAATGATGTTGAAGCGGGCAATAATCTTCCCGGCATTCACCTTAATGGCCGCAATCTGTACGATGTCATCCTCAAAGACATTCAAGCCTGTGGTTTCCGTATCAAAGATAACGTATTCGCCCTGACAACACCTGTAAAGCTCCAGCATGTATGAGCTGCGCGTGTAGTTGAGAAAATCAGACGGCAGCAGGTAGTTGTCACGGAGATACTTCACGAAGCGGCGTGCCTCGGAGTCATCATTGAAGATACCTGTCCCGGTCAGGATCTTTGACCATGCCATCATGTTCGAATCCATGTACACCACCTGCAGATGGGCAAAAAGCAGCTGCGCCTGACGGGTAGTGAAAAGGTCTGTTCCGGAAATCTTGAAGTGGGGGATATTGCGGTTTGAGAGTTCACGCGAAATCTGGTCGGCATCCTTGTTCCAGGGCACAAGAACAGCCACCCTTTCAGCAGGATGCGAGGTACAGAAATTACCAACACTTTCAGCCACAAGCCTAACTTCAGCGTCCTTTTCAGGAGCGGCCATGATGCAGAGAGAATCCTGTCCGGCTTCAGTAAGATTGTTCGTCTTGGGCAGGAAATGAGGGTCAACATCAAGCTCCATGTTGGCGTATGTGTTGAAGACATCCAAGAGATATTTCGGGGAACGATAGTTGAAATAAAGGCGGTGCATGTTCTCTCCACAGCGTTCACGCAACCATTCAAGCGTTGCGAGCTTTGCGCCTATGAATGAGAAGATTGCCTGCTGCTCGTCTCCGAGATAAAGAGTCACGTTGTCCTTAGAATGGTCAGTAAACAGGTCGATGATTCCGAACTGAAAAGGGGAGAGGTCCTGAACCTCGTCAATCTGAATCCAGGAATATTTCTTCAGCTTGTCCCGGTTCTGAGAAGCATGGATATAAGTCAGGATAAGCAAGTCATCGAAATCAACCAGATTCCTTTCTTCCTTGTACTGTTGGTATTTTCTTGCAAACCTGAACTGCTGAAGGCAGTCATCCAAGTACTTTGACGGCTGACCAGAAGTATCTACTTTCGGAAAAACAGTACCAGTATAGAGTCCGGCAAAGTTTTCCATCGTATAGTCAAGGGACACCAGCTTGAACAGCGTCTTATAGTCAAAGGTGCGGAACAGGCCGGTGTGCATCAGGAACTCCTTAGGGCATCCGTTGGCAATCATATAGCCAAGGTGCTGCAGCTTGATGGTATTGGTAAGGACACGCTTGTAGCCATTGCCGGCATAGGAGCCTTCTTTCCAGCCGAAAATGGAAGCCATAATAGACAAAGATTCCTGCTCGTCAATGACGGTGGTATCACGTGCCACCACGTTGTTGTCAAAGAGGTAATGCGAACAGAAGCGGTGTACGTTTCCGACAAACAGACTCATTTCTCCTGAAGCCTGAAGTCTTTCGAGTATTCTGGAGCGCATACCTCTGGCCGCCCTGTTAGTGAAGGTCAGGCAGAGCATGTCATCCAGCGACACACCGCATGAGAGGGCACTAACCACCCTTTCGGCAAGGATATCCGTCTTGCCGCATCCCGGAGGAGCCAGAACCAGGTGATAGCCGCTGTCGAGGGTAATCACTTTCTTCTGGAACTCGTCATTCTCATACTTTTTGTCGAAGGTATATGCCGGGTATTCGTAGAGAGGGTAGCTGCCTGGAGTAGGGATGCTACCTTCTGGGGTATGGGGTGTGTCGGTGGGTTTCATTATATATTTTCTTACAGTTTGTCAGTTATAAGTCCGGGATCTATCTCCAACTTCGAGAAAGCAAACATTTTCTTGCCAAGATCCTTCAATGAAGCTCCTATATGGTAAACCTCTTTATCGTCAACTATCAGGAAACGGTCATGACTGTTCCGGTAGGTTCTGATATTGATGGGTGGGTACTGGTCATTATGCTTGTCAAGGTCAAGCTGAAGCTGCGGTGTAATCTTCTGTGTATAGATAGTGGCCGACACACCCGGATTGCGTTTGCTCAGCATAAGCAATACAGATTCATCGACATAGTTGTCTATCAAAAGAAGGGATTTTCTGGCGGTTTTGATAAGATCCGTTGCAAACTTGTAGGCATCGAATATCTGTCCGTCAAAGAAGATACCTTCCACTGGCGGCAGTGAGGTACGGACAAAGAAGTCTATCTTTTCCGAATGTAAGGCGACAGTTTTCTCCAACTCAGAAAGACGTTGATTTATGGAATATCCTTTTAACAGATATTCCTTCAGTACGCTGTTCGCCCATTGACGAAATTGAATACCTCGTTTGCTATTGACACGAAAGCCAATGGATATGATTGCATCCAAATTATAATATGTAAGGTTACGAACAACCTGACGCTTACCCTCTTGCCGAACTGTTCGGAAATCCCGAACAGTTGAACTTTCTTCCAGTTCTTCTTGCTCGTATATATTTTTAATGTGTTCACTGATATTAGCTTTACTTGATTGAAATAGTTCTACTATCTGTGCCTGTGTAAGCCATACAGTTTCATCTTCTATACGTACGTCCAGTTTAACTGTTTCATCCGGTTGGTAAAGTATTATTTCTCCTTGTTCCATTTTGTTTAGAATTTATACAGAATATTATTCAACAAAAAAATCACAATCATAAACATCTGTACCAGAAGGGAACTGAACCCTTACACAGTAATTACCGCAAACTATATATTTATCAGAAACGACAGTACCGACTTCTCCTGTATTCGGATCTGTAACCTTGTAGCCTAGTACCATCTTGGCAAGTTCAGCCTTCATTTTATCAGAGGTAAAAACAGTTATATCGCAACCACAATGTTCATAATAGACAAGGCCCATATTCATAGACTGTGTAGCCTGCTCTACGACATCCATGATTTCCTGTTTACTGAGTATAGTTTCAGTTTCAAACTGCTGTACCTTTATATCGGGGAATTTCTTTATAAAATCTTGCTTTGTCATATTGGTAATGCTAATATATTTGAATTTATTGTTTTAATAATGTTTGATTACGTTACATAATCAAATTACTTTCTGTTTGGTTGAATATCCTCTTCGGACAGATAGTTATAAATTGTCTGTTTTGCCTTGATGCCGGTTATCTCCATTATCTGCTGTACGGCTGTACCAGCCTTGTAGAGTTGGATGACAGCTTCCTTCTTCGGTTTTTTCATCTTAGTCCCTTCCTGTCTTCCGAACTTTACACCCCTCTTCTTGGCTGCATCGATTCCGGCTTTACACCCTTCAAGAATAAGATTGCGGTTATACTCGGCCAGTGATGCGAGTATCTGCATGGTGAACCTGCCGACAGCGGTAGAAGTATCAAGATTGTCCTGAAGTGAAACAAGTTTGATTCGCCGTTGCTCCAGCTTGGCACAAAGGTCGAGCATTTCCTTTACGGATCTGCCTAATCGGTCAAGTCGGTAAATGACAAGTGTGTCATCGGTACGAAGGTAATCCAAGCAAGCAGTCAGACCTTCACGCTTGAACTCCTTTCCGGAGATTTTGTCTGTGAAGATACGGATGCACCCAGCATTGTTCAGTGCATCTTCCTGAGAAGAGAGGTTTTGCTCCCTTGTACTTACTCTGGCATATCCTATTTTTTCTCCCATAAGTCTAAATTATACTTGATTTTTCAAAGTTATTGGTTTTAGACTTAAAAAGCAAGAAAAATGCCCTATATATATAAGGTATAAGGCAAATTATTACTGTCTAAGATAAACTATAGTTTATTTTAGACGGAGAAATTATCATCTTCCTAATAAAATGGTTAAACATTTACTTTTCGTCCCATTCCTTTGTATTGCCGAGAACTGCATCATATTGTGACCATTTCCCGGTCTTTCTCCCTTCGGAGAATTGGCCGCGAATGGTTACATAGGGTTTTCCATCTTTCCTCATTTCCACGCTGTACGGGCCGTCAAGTTCGCCATTGCGATAGTGTTGTAACCTGATACCTGTTATACCACCTCCGGCATCAATAACTTCATTCCAAGTTCCATCTTTCTTGCCGTTAATCCATTGTCCTTCAATCAGGGTTTTACCTGTAGACATATCATAGCGCCGCTCTGTTCCATGCTCCAAGCTATTCCGGTAGTCCTTTTCAGATTCTTTCCTGCCATTACTGAAGTAAGTTATGACTGTTCCGTCTATCTTGCCGTCTTTCATGGGAGTATCCTTGCGGTGAGTTATACCGTCCTTATAGTATTCAATAAAAAGACCATTGCGCTTTCCGTCAGTATAATTACCTTCCTCTCTTACTATTCCATCCCTCAGGCGAAGGTAGCTCCCATCCATAATGCCATCCTTAAGGTTCACAATTCCCTCATCCAGCCCCTTCATTATACGGATGCTACCGTTCAGAGGTTCATTGTCACTTTTCTGGTAATACACAACATTATGGTTACTGTCTGTAACAACCTCAATATTCTCCCATTCGATAGTTGTCTGGGAGGATGCTGAAACAGCCATCTGGGTACAAAAAAGTACTGAAATCAATTTATTCATAAACGTGTATTTTATAGGTTCGTTATACTGTTTCAAAGTTCATTATCTGGCCTGATACAGATGAACAGAACAGTCACATACGAATAAATTACTGAAAACATCAGATATCAGTATGATGTCAGGAATGACAGTAATAATGTATGCTCTTCTGTGATTCAAGTGATTTGAAACTGGGTCGTCTACAAATCTAACGAAAAGTTCATGAAAACAGACCGTTAGACTCTGTTTTTATCTCCTTTGATGAAAGCGTGTGCTAATCAACGAACATAAACCAGAGGTTTGTCACAATATCATATATTAGAAACAACAGCTTTGGAGTATAGAAATTCACATAAATTGTCCGAAATAATGTACGAATTTCGGACAAAATTAGCCAAGAACTTGTTTTGTCCGAAAAAAAGCATTAATTTCGGACAAAATTAGATTCCATGGTACTATCAAAAGTCATAAAAGAGCACATAATCAGGAACGGAGAGAACAAGATATACACTGTTTCTGATTTTGCAGACTTGAACAACGATATGCTTGTTACAAGGGTGCTGTCAAGGCTGAAGGAAGAACAGTTCCTTATCAGGCTTTCACAAGGCATATACCTGTATCCGAGCAGGAACAGGTTTGGAATTTGCAAGCCGAGCATTGATCAGATAGCCAATGCAATAGCTGAAAAGGATCATGCAAGGATAATACCTTCCGGCCTCACTGCCCTGAATGAACTGGGTTTGTCTACACAGGTGCCAATGAATGCAGTGTACATAACCAACGGAACACCGAGAACCATAAAACTAGGCAACCGTTCAATCACATTCAAGAAAGGGACACCAAGATACTTTGCCTATCAAAGCCGCGTTTTCACGATGGTCGTGACCGCCCTCAAACAGATAGGAGATGATAAGGTAAGTGATGAAGTTCTCATGAAGATAAAGTCGATACTTGATACGGAAGAAAAGGAGAAGGTAAACCATGACTATAGGATAGCACCGCAATGGATCAGAAAGAAACTTAAAACCGTTTTATATGGAAACAACTGAGAAGACAATATGGATAAACCTGCCGGAAGATGAAAAACTCACAATATTGAGTAATATCGCCGAAGAAAAGGGAATAAAGGAAAATGCTGTTGAAAAGGATTTCTGGGTCAGCATGGTTCTTAAGGCTATGTTCAGTTTGGAATATAGTGACAACCTGGTTTTTAAGGGAGGTACAAGCCTCAGTAAAGGCTGGGGGCTGATAGAACGGTTTTCTGAAGACTGTGACCTGGCCATAGACAGGAAATATCTTGGTTTTGGAGAGGAACTATCCAGAAAGGACAGAACCAGATTAAGGAAAAAGTCTAAAGAGTTTATAGAAAACACCCTTTCAAAGGATTTAAATGTAAAACTTGAAGAACTGGGACTGGCCGGAAAATTCAAGATTAACATACCGGAAGTCAAGGAATCCGATAAGGATCCGGTCGAGTTCTTTGTAGAGTATGAATCCTGTCTTAAGGACAAGGAAGATTATATAAAAGAAAGGGTAAAGATAGAAATAAGCTGCAGGTCTATGTTCGAACCGTTTGAGAACGTGGAAATGCGGTCAATGATAGAGGATGCGTATCCGGAAGAGTCATTTGCACATCCCAAGTTCAGTGTTCCGACAGTAATACCAGGCAGAACCTTTCTTGAAAAGGTGTTCCTGCTTCACGAGGAGTTTAACAGGCCGGGTGGCTGTACGAGACTTGACAGACTGACCAGACACATGTATGATATAGAAAAGATGATGGACCGGGATTTCGCCAAAGAAGCGATGAACGATTCAGGAATGTATGAGGAAATTGTAAAACACCGCCAAAGCCTGACAGCATGGAGTGGACTGGACTATAAGCTGCATAAACCATCAGCCATTGATTTCATACCAGATGAAACAACAAGAAAAGAACTGGAAAAGGACTATTCGAAGATGCAGGAAAGTTTCATTTATGGTCAATCATTATCCTACGAGGAACTGATAGCAAGGTTAAAAGAACTGCAAGAACGCTTCAGGTCATTGACTTGGGAAAAAGAAAGCGAATTCTTCAAGGAAGAGAACTAGCTCAAAACATATTCATCTTTAAATATATAATATTATGGAAAGAATTATAGTAGAACAACTTAGAGACAGGCTTTATTATGCAACAGACACAATAGTTACATACATAGACAGCAGGGTACTTATTTGCAATTCAAATGAGTTCCCCCAAAGTCTGGAAGACAAAGCGGAATTTATAACTACCAGTAAATACTACATACTGGAGTCTGGCGACCTGTGCCCATGTAACGATTTATACTATAAAGAAGACATCAGGCTGTTCAGTAGAATCAGCTTCGAAAGAAAAGAAGAAATCAGAAAATTTACTTTTGAATGTGTCTATTACGGGCTGATGGATGAACTGGAAGACGAAGGTAAGAAGAAAGACCTTGGTTTCCTCTTGAACAGAGCCATAGATTATCTGGATGAAATTGGGCTAACACCGGCAGAAAAATTCAAGGCTGAAATATCTGACACATTGCAAAGAATGATTGAAAAAGAGAAGGAATAAGCAAGACACTTCAAGAGAGAGAAATACATATTCTCTCTCTTGAAGCAATAATATTATAAACCAAAGGATGGCTTAAGCAATCGCAAAGCCTTATCAACTTCAACCTGATTTACGTCCATAAGGTCATCACCCCAGTACTCAGGGAAATCTAAGATGGATTTTCCGTTGTTCAGGACTGCATTCCTGATGGCTTTCTTTACATTCGGAAAAGATGGTTCTATCTGGAAGTGCAGGCAATGGCGTATAGCCATTGTAAGAGTTTCCTCGTCGATGAAGAAACGGATGGTCACATTCATGTGAATCTGGTTTTTCTGTTCAAATTTTTTCCTCTTTGTCTGGAGTTTTGACAACCTGGAGTAGAAGAATGACGGAACATTCTTACCTTCCGAAACAAGCCTTTTCATTTCATCCTGGATTTCATTGATACCGTCACGGATGTCAGTAAGGTCAGTACAGTTTGAAGCGATTGTATAAGGTGAAAGTTTTGTTTTCATGTCAATGTGATTTATAGGGTTAAACTTTATATCTGTAGTTCTTGTAGGAAGTCTTGCGTATATCCACAGCATCATATACTTCGTCTGTATGTTCTGATGGCATTATAAAGCCGTTACATTCAAGAATATGGCAGACTGTATATCTGGCGGTAATTCTGTTGTCCAAGATGACAAACTCAACATTCCTGTAAAAGCCTTTGAAGGTCTTGCCGTTTGCATCTGTGATTATTACAAGCTCTCCCTTCAGGTGGTCAAGTTCTGCAGCTCTCTTCTGTGCATTCTTAAGCAATATATTGGCACTTTTCAAGCCTTGCTGAATAATTACTTCCGGTTTCATATGATAACAAATTAAAGTGTTGTATAATTGGGTTTATTATACCCTATCCTTTATACCTTGATACAAAGGATAGGGAAAATGAGTCAGTCAATGTCATAGCCTATCATGGTATTGTCATTGATAAGCAGATAATAATATCCGTTCCCGGTATTTCTGTATTCCTTCATAAAGCCTGCTGCCATGTCACCGTCCTCACGGGGTTCACACCAGAGTGTACCGTCATAGCCACAAAAGTCAAACCTGTAGCTTGAATACTTCTCCTTTTTCTTGAAGGCTTCCCTGAAGCACTCCATCACCATGCAGCCGCAATACTTCTCGATGGTGTTCAGTCTGATACATTTTCCGTCAATGGTGGTTCCTGTCGTGATATGGTTTTCATACAGTGACTTCTCCGGATCTGCGTCAGCAATCTGTCTTAGCCAGGCATTGGTGTGTGTAGCCAGTCTCGCCAGCTTCTTGTATTTCAAGACCTCTTTTCTGACGGTTTCCTTATCATCCTCACCGGTCGGATAATAAACAGCCTGAATGGATGCCCAATCATAAAACCTATAGCCTTTCCTTTTCTTCCTCTCTGCGATTATACCTATCACTCCTTCCTGACGGTTGATGAAAAGGCGTCTGCGCTTACCGTTTATTTTTACGTACAGTGAAGATGGGTTATTGGGGTTACGGAGATATGCTTCTGCTGGATGTATCGTTATTGTGTTCATATCGGTAAATTTTGATGATTAATACTATTTTGATTATGTTACATAATCATATTAAGAAAAAACCATATCTTCGGCAAACCTCTCTATCCAGTCAACAATATGGTTCATGTTGTATTCAGAAGTGATAATAGCTTCCGTTTCGCTTATCTGAGTGAACCTTGAAGATTCATATCCGTCTATGAACTCCTTTAAGCTCTCTACACCGAACATTTCCTTTTCTTCTTCGAACTCCTTATCTATTTCAGTAAGAGGTTTATTGAATGTGATACGCAAAGTTTCATAGTTCTTTTCCATAATACAGTCATTTAGAGTTATTGATAATGGTAATATTCCCGTACACTTTTCTGAATGCTTCAGATACATCATCAAAGTATCTGTTGCCATACTCACAGGTAAGTTCCTTTGTCCAAAAATCAAAGCTGAAGGATTCAGTACAGTCTATCGTTACACTAACATAGTCCTCCATACCGCTCTGGCACACAATGGTATGCCGTTGTACTTTAAACTGCTTGTTTAAGTTCATGTACCTTGCAGTCAATTTCTTAACCATCATTTCAATCCACTTCATAATGTATGTCATTTAATTGTTTTGCTACTTTTTCTTGAAAAAGTAGTCACAACCTTTTTTTGAAAGGTTGCGCTACTCGTTTCACTTAAATTCTGCCTTCATCTGCATAACTGTAATAAGAATCATTGCAGATGATAACATGGTCAAGCATTCGGATATTGAGTGTCTTGGCTGCCGTTGCTGTCGATTGGGTCAGCTTATCATCCTCTGTACTCGGTTTTTTGTTTCCGCTCGGATGGTTATGGGAAAGGATAAATGAGGTAGCCTCGCAAAGAATAGCCTCTTTAAGCAGTACCCTTATATCAATCAGGCATGTGTTCAGCCCACCGGAAGAGATGCGTATTCTCTTGATAACTCTTGCAGACGAGTTCATTAAGATAGCCCAACATTCTTCTGTCTTGTTATCTCCCAAAACAGGCTGCATATAGTCATAAATGTCTGTACTCTGTCTGATAACCGGTCTTTGGTTCTTATGAGAGTTGCAGCGTTTGTAAAGCTCCACTCCTGCCATAACGAGATTGCGCTTGCCCGGGGTCATCTTCGCCAGGACATCCTCAAAGCTGCATTCTTCGCCATAAACCACTTCCTTTTCCTGTACCTTGTTTACCATCACTGCGCTGTTGGTAAGAATATACACAAGTTCTGAACTGTCCATCAGTCTGTAATCGCCGTTCACTTCAAATCCTTTTCTCATATCCGTATGCTTTAGAGGGTTAAAAACTTGAATTATTCTTCAGCGAGCTTTAGACCTTTTTTTGAAAACCTTTGTCTTGGTTTGGTCTTTTGTCCGCTGACTTTTTTTTTAGAGAATCATTCCCCATCTGAGTTTGAGCCTTTTTTTTACGGCTTATTGAGGTACGGGAGAGTGGAATTAGAAAAGTTTTGAACGAAAAAAATGTTGGGGCAGGCGCAGACAACATCGTTATTTTTTTCAGGGCAAAGGCAGAATGCCGGAACTCTTTCATTTCCACAACACCCATATACCTTTGCCGTATAAAAAGAAAGGCTCTTAGATGGGGAAACACCGATAAATGAGGAAGCGGACAGCAGAAAAGGCCAATGAAAGACAATCGAAAAAGAATTTATACCGATTATATCCTGGGTAGATAAGGAGCTGTAGCGACAAACTAAGTAGGGTGGAGGGTTGGCTGCTTTGCAAGCTATCGGTATGCCAAGGCTCTGCCTTACCTATGGTTCAAGAGTACACGCCATCCCAGATGACGGAGTGCAACAGTGCAGCCGTTGCACCCCAGGCAGCAGGGATGGTGTGCAGAACGGGTTTACAATAAGGGGAGGGAGCGAACCTGGAGACTTGGCGATGGGTGAGAGAGTGTACCGCATGAGCTGTTCAGCCGCCTGAGTGCGTTTGAGCAAATGAAGGTCAATGAACAGTGAATACCTTAATGGGGCGGTGGGAGTAAGAGAACTGCGTGAACGCAAATAAACTCCTCGAAAGGGCATAAAAAAAGGGTGGCCGAAGCCACTCTTTTCTATTTTGAAGTTTCCTTCTTGGTTCTTTTCGTCTTGTTGGAAGCCTTAGCCGGTTTCTCTTCCTCCACCTTGTCAGGGGCGAGATAGAACTCGACGGCTACCATTGTAATTCTGTTACGCTTCTGACCTGTCTCCTTGTCAGTCCACTCTTCGGGTTTAAAGTACCCTTTGACTGTTAGAAGTGCACCCTTCTTGATGATGTCGAATGCTGTGGCCGCCTCATTCTTGCGCCAAGCCTCGATAGCCATGAAAGCTGAAGTGTAGGTAGTTTCCTCCCCCTTCTTTTCAGGTCGGTTGACTGCGATAGAGAAGCGTGCAACGCTTGCTGTATCAAAATTGTTCACCTGAGCATCATTTGCTACGTAACCAGTCACTGCGAAAGTATTTTCAATCTTTTTCATATGGAATGAATTTTAGAAGTTAATTAATCATTTTTACGGTGCTTCAATAAGGAACAGACTCTGTGGTAGCCATGAAAAAATGTACGAATACTCTTTTTGTGCTTGCAGAAAAAGGAAGATTCTTAAATTTTTTATTGGATAAGATGGCAGCAGATAATTTATCCCTGAATACTCTTTTTGTGAGATCAGAAAAAGGAAGATTCTGGCGTAAATAGGCAGAGCCGGTATTTGCGAATCGTCCACCGACACTTTCGGAAAAAAGTGGAAGCTGTTCCATAACTTTGCACCAAGGAAATATGATTTGACTTCGCCGGAAATTCATTTGGAAAGATTGAGGTTCGCAACGGTGTAGTGCATGATGCTCAGACCGATTTGAACTTACAGCAAGCGTGCTTTTCGAAGCAGTCTTACGATAATGAATTGGGGGAGGTACGGTACATGACCGGACAGCTGTCGAGGCAGCATGAATGAGCAACAGCAGTACCAACGTAAGGGAAAAGGGTGCATAAGAGTCAATGACTGTTGTTTCCCGAAAGAGTGGCAGGAGACAGGTGCGTTGAAGGATTAAGGTAGCCGAGCTATGCAGCACTGGTGGAGGGAGAGTTACAGGTGTGGCGTAAGACGGAAAGTCCAAGAAGATTTGAATACGGAAAGGCTTCAGCCACAACCTTAAAAGATGCCCTTTCGAGACTCCTCTGTCCCGGCATCCGTGATGACGGGCTTTCTTTCCGGTGGGAGAAACAACGTGAAGCTGCGGCAAATATACAGAGGATATGTCAGGCATGACGTTCCGGAAGCAAGCGATGGATCGGCATGGCTGACTTGTCCCGTTTGCCAGTCTGTGTGTTCTGCCCAGTCCAAAGCGCAAGCCTTGGACTGGGGTGAATATGCAGATTATCAGCTTATACCTTAGTAATGGGGTGGGTGGAGGAAAGATTAATTCAATATATACACAGTTACTTATGTAATTACGTAATTAAGTAATTATGTTATAGTGTTACATAATTACTTAAAAATTATAATAGATTAAGCCTAACTAAGTTAGGCTCAACTGCACATCCGTTTAGCGATTAGAGGAATGTTCTTGTTCATCACTCTTAGTATGTCATCGTGATATTCTGAGTTCATATTATGATGTCCTCTGCATTGTACCACCTTCATTGTATCAAGACAAATTTCGATAGTTTCTGTTTTTACTCCGTCAACCATAGCAGATAGGATTAGGGATTTTTCATTCTTGAAGTACTCGTTTGAGAATACGCAATGTTTCATAAACTCTCCTTCTTCGATAAACTCATGAACACTTTCAAGAACCCTTATCTGAATATTGCCTTCGCTGATAATAAGACCGAAGAATTTTGCCTTCGCTTCCCTATATAGTTTCTCATGCTGAATGGCTCTTCTTTTCTTCTCCCTTATCTGCTCCCTTGCAGCTTCTTCATGTTTCTTACGGCTTAGCCTGTCATGTTCCTGATGCAGATTTGAAGGACAAACGTAATGAGGGTTTGAGGTGTCCTTGCCGAAATGAAGAAGCAATCTGATATAGTCACACCATAAACCTACATCTGTAATATCATACTTGTGACGGATGGCAACTCTGATGGCTTTCCAAATATCATCCGAAATGCTATCCTTGTCGGCAAAATATTTGAAAAGGGAAATCTGTCCACATTTGAGAAGGGTCTCTTTCCTATTATCGGAAAGTATAGCCTTGAAAACAGTATAGTGGGAAAGGTCGTAAGTTTTTCCCTGATAGCCGTTTCTTTTTATGGTTTCAGTAACCTTTATTCTTGGATAGGTGGATACTGCATTAATATCATATACAAAGTTATCCGAACAGCTGCGCAACTCCATATCACTACAGAAGTTCCAACTATCATAATAGAAGGAACACATATTTCTCTTGAGTGCCAAAGTATTTGTCTTTCCTTTGGGTGTCAGCCATCTCTGAACAACTTCCCTTATTGAATATTGTGCCGGTCTTCCTATTCTGAAATCGGCAAAGACAACAAAGTGCCTTAATACCTGGTAGTCCTTGACTGCGGTTATTACGGTGTAATAACTTTTAAGGTTATATACCTTCGTCCTGTCTGAACGTACTTTGAGCTTTCTTCCGCAATGTGGGCAAGTCACATTAACTGGAATATAGGAAAGTGTGTCCTGCCATGTATGGGCACAATCGCAACAGGTATAGATACCTTTCGCCGTTCTCTTGGCGAAAGGTTCAAAACAATGTCTGTAAGCATACTGCTCTTGTCTCTCTGTGATTGGTTTCATTTTCTTTGAAAGTGAAACTATCTCCCTTTGTATGTTATTGGTTGGTCTCATATCAAAAATCGAATAAGGTTGGTGCTGCGTTTGTCTGGGTTGATGTAGGCTTAGCCTTTTTGTTGCGGTTCTTCATCTTCTGAATTTCCTCTTCCTGATACTGACGGATGGCTTTCTGTCGGGCTTCAGCCTTTTCTTCATCTGTCAGTTCAACATGATGATTAACTACAACATTACATTGAATTTCCTTGCCAATGTCGATATGGTCTTCATCGAAGTAGTGAATGCATCTGCCATAAATTTCCTCGTCTGAAAAACCACAACATCCGGTTCCTTGTACCCAATTAAGCACATAGGTAACGCAAGCATCGAGGTTCTTGTGTGGCTTGTTATAACTCTGTGCAAACAATTCATCGTTTGCTGCCTTGTTGTCCAAAAATGCCTTTATGGTCTGCTTGAAGTGTTCTGTTCCTTTCATAATTATTCTGATTTAAGTTCTTTGTAACTGATTTTTACTAAATAGATGCACCCAAGGAATATGAGTGACAATAGGGCAATGGCTACTATATTCGTATTGGGATGCACAAAGAGGGAAGCCAGCACCATCGCTGCCGAACAGATAAAAACAATGATTGAAATGATGAACTGAACTACTGCCATATCGCTTGAATTTTAATGAGTTAAACATCGAATTATTCTTCAGCTAGATTTAGACCTTTTTTTTCAGAAAGTTTCCTTTCCCTTGTCTTTTGAATCCGCTGACTTTTTTTTTAGAGAATCATTCCCCATCTGAGTTTGAGCCTTTTTTTTACGGCTTATCGAGGTTTGGGCGAGTGGAATTAGAAAAGTTTTGAACGAAAAAAATGTTGGGGCAGCGTAAGCCGTCATCGTTATTTTTTTCAGGTCAAAGGCTATAAGCCGGAACTCTTTCATTTCCACCACACCCATATACCTTTGCCGTACAAAAAGAAAGGCTCTCTGATGGGGTGAAGGACACAGAAATGGGAAGCAGGATGACCGGAGAAAGACCAGGGAAAGGAATGGACAATGAAAAAGGTGTGCAGCAAGTACACCGGGACAGACACAAGCTGTCTGTTACATGGCGAAGATCCGTTTACGGTGCTTCGCTTCGGGTAGGCAATGCGGCTGTACCGGGCACTCATATTATGTCAATGCGTGTATCAGGTGGGAGATAAAGGTTGTTAAGGCATAGCCTTAGCTCCGTATCGGAGCATGATGCGGATTGGGATATGTGTGCCTTTCTTGCCCGGCTCTTGCCTGTCTGTAAGCCTGTGAGCAGACTGACAAGTGACGTAAGGTGGCAAGAATACAGCCGGTACCTTGATTGGGCGGTGGGAGAAAGAGAACTGCGTGAACGCAAAAATGACTGATAAGGCTTTGCCTTACCTTGTGTAGTCCACACCCAGCTGGCATACGGAGCACTTCAGCGAAGCCGTTGTGCCCCAAGATGCCGGCCGGGTGTGGTATGGGGTAGGCAATGAGTGGAGTGCATGGTCGGAAACGGAGTCTTTGGCCATGCAGCGGAACGGATGTCCGCTGCCTCTGTCCGGAGGTGACCATGCAATAGTCACCAGAGAACAAAGGCAACCGGACATACCTTAGCAGGGTGGTGGGAGTAAGAGAACCGCGTTAGAGATAGGAGAATAAAGCCCACAGGAACGAGGACTTGGAGCGGATAGCCCGACAGCTTGCTGTAACGCCCTAACAGAAAATATACTATAGAGGAGAAAACCAGATGAAATAAGTATGATGTCTGAAAATAAAGTTCATACACTGAAAATTATCATACTAGCAAAAAATCGGTTAAACATCTGATATTCTGTATATTATGCAATTTCAGGCATTTAATCATGTTAATAATAACTATTAAGTTAAAAATACGACACACAAATGGAAGGAATGAAAGCCACAATTCACAGGATTGAAAAAAACATAAATTATGCCAAGAATAGGATATATAAAGGTGGAAATGCCGGGACAAAGGTCGGATGAAGATGACAGTTACATAAGGACAGCAGGATGCGACTTGATTTGCTGAGAACTGTTCTGCAATGAAGATACAAAGCCGGTATGGAAGGAGATGGTAAGGACATTGGAGACAGGTGATGAAGTATTCTTTATTTCCATGGAGAATGCTTTCAGTGGAGCACGTCAGTTATGCTTGTTCCTGGAACTGTGCCGTTTAAAGAGAATAAGGGTGGTCTTTATGAGAGACAGGATAGACAGCAGGGATGAAATGTTCCAGAACTCTACGGTCAATGTGCTGAATGCCATAGCTACACTGAGCAGGGAGACATACGCAATAAGGAGAAAAAGGGCAAAACCAGGAAGAAAGAAACCGGAAAAGGGAAGCATGAAGCAGAAGAGGAACGAGAAATGCGTTGAAATGTACCAGACAGGAATCCCTATAGAAGAGATACAGAAACAGGCCGGCTTCAGGAGCAAAAGTTCCGTATTCAGGATTCTCAGGGACAGCGGCGTTAAGCTGAACAGGAGAAGCGTCAATGAAGAGGAATAAAATATTGAGCAAAGTATCAGTTGTCTGCTTTTATGAGAGAGTAAACATTTTCAAATGTCACAAGAAGCTCATCTCCAAAATTTTCTGAAGGTTGGAAGGATGAATAAAGAAGCAGACCACTGTATGAATTATAGAACATATCAGAAACAAATATAAGATTCATATTGGGTTTAATTTCTCCGTTTTCTTCAGCGATATGCAAAACATTCTTGATAAGTTCTTTCTCTTTTGTTGTCACTGAAGAGATTTTTTCTGAGAATGAAGGATAATATTGGGGGCATTTGATAACTAAATAAGAAAAGGCACGTGCAGTTTCGCTAACTGGAAGCTGAAGGAAATCCTGAATGCGGCGCAAACGCATGTGCAAGAACTTTGCATATCTGAGTATGAAGTCATGAAGGATATGTTTGTCATAAACAGATGGTATAACCATAATATCATCATCAATTTTAATAAGGTCAAGGAAAAACGAATCAAGTACCAGACGGAAAAGTTCAAGTTTATTGGGAGCATAATGATATAAACCGCCTTTTGAGATATTGGTAGCCTTTATCATGTCATCATAAGAAACATTTTCATAATGACGGGTGATGAAAAGCCTGAAAATGGTTTTTAGTATCTCTTCTCTGTTCTGTTTCATAATGGTAAGGAATTATAAAAGTAAAGATATAAAAAAGAAACAATAAAAAGAGGAAATACCATTAAAGAATAGAGAAGTCAACATTTCAAGAGAGTGGATATACGCCATAAAAGGCTCCGGTCAGGAGCCTTTTATTATTACTACACAGTCTTCGACTTCGGTGGGCAGACCGAAAAGAGGGTATCGTGTGAAATAGGGTTGCGCTTCTTCATCAGGTGGGGTGCAGACCAGTTCTGCACCTATACGTGTCAGTGATTCATTAATCATCCTGACTTCTTCATCTGTCAGACCGGTCATGTCTCCGTTGAAGATGTAACCGAAAGCCCATGTCGGAATTTTCTCTATGCTCTGTTTCATGGTATATGGGATTTTAGATTTGTACTATCTTGTTTATTCTGCCGTGAAGGAAGTTTCTCAGTGCCGTCTTGTCGATTGACTTGTATTCGTACCAACAGCCGTACTGATTGACGAGAAATGTCTTCAGGATGTCAGAGAAATCAAATCTCCAGCCTCTCACCGGGATTCCGCTCTTGAAGTAGGTGTTATGGTTCACCTGGTATGAAATCCAGTTCTTTTCCTCACGGCTGAGTTTTTCCTTATTGTTCACTTTCTGACGAAGGATGTAGGCTTTTGCGTCCTTAAGAGTGTCAAGTGAGGGCACTTCCCACAATGCGAATTTTGTTGCTATTGCTGCCATAGTCGTATGAATTTATGAGTTAATGAATTTATGCGGATCTGAGAGCGAGGGAGTTGAAGTTTCAACCATCTGCCGTATCATTTCCGACATTTTTTTATGCGTCTTCCGGTCGCATCGGTCGTTTCGTTTCGGTGCCTGGTTTGAAGGGCATAGCAGAAGCAAGGTTTTGAGAGAAAATACCTCGCCTCCGGCAGGGAAGATTTTCACTCAAACCGACAGGCCTGACCTTGATGAAGCGAAACAGCCCGATATACCTTTGCACCGCAGAACGGAATGGCCAACTGATGCGGAAGGGGTCGGATGGTGGAGGAAAGAAATGAGACGGGAAGGAGGAAAGAAATAATCTAAGCGACAAGGAAATACCGAGCAAGTATATTAGGGATTAGAGACCAAAGTATCAAGCAATTTGTCATTAAAAGTAGAAAGGAAGTAATATCAAAAGAGAGTTTTTCATCGGGTATAAATGTATATCATTAATAATCACTAAATTTAGGCTCGAAAACGAATAATGAACACATAAGGGAAAAAGAATATAAAGCGAACGATGGATGATAAAATCAACATAGTTAAGACTCCAGCTCCGGTAATATATACGCCACAAGAAGTAGCATGTATATTCAAAGAACAGCTGAAGACACCGGCCAAGGTAGTGACGATAGAGGGTGTGTACAGGCAAAACCCTAAATCGGGCAACTACTACGGCTATTTCTATGACAGTCTGGCGGCGCAGAACAGTAACTATGAGATGACGCTGGTCGTGCCGGCAGCCCTCAGGGAGAAGATGAAAGACGGGACATTGGTACAGGTCTCCGGAGTGGTGTCAAAAGAACTGAGGAACAGGTGTTCGATAGACCTTCACTTCAATGTGACGAGGTATGACGTAATCGAGGAGAATGTCATATCGGAAGATGAACAGAGACTTATGAGCCTCCAAGCTGAGAAGTCGGCAAAGGGGTACAGGAA
>ERZ780185.148-NODE-148-length-49318-cov-4.651605_pt1 | contig 49318 bp, 53 predicted proteins | sample MGYA00511365_ERZ780185 | MGnify/ENA primary metagenome ERZ780185 (study PRJEB29588, sample SAMEA2151606) | human gut metagenome | biome: human gut; feature: human-associated habitat; material: faeces | place: Denmark | collected 2008/2010 ...
CCGCCTTGTTCTCGCTTGTCATGGCGGCAGGCATGGCCTACAAGATGATGGTGAAGCATGAGCCGCTGGATGTGATGAAGCTGTTCAGGCCACTGGCAGTTTCCATCGTTCTCTGCTGGTGGTATCCGCCTGCAGACACGGGTATGGCCGGCAGCGGAAGCAACTGGTGTTTTCTGGACTTCCTTTCCTACATCCCGAACTGCATCGGTTCGTACACGCATGACCTGTACGAGGCGGAAGCCACACAGATAGCGGACAAGTTCGAGGAAGTGCAGCAGCTCATCCACGTAAGGGACACAATGTACCACAGCCTGCAGGCACAGGCGGATGTCGCCCACACGGGAACATCAGACCCCAACCTTATCGAGGCGACCATGGAACAGACCGGTGTGGATGAAGTGACCAGCATGGAAAAGGATGCCGCGGAACTGTGGTTCACCTCCTTGACGGCCGGTGTCGTCGTGGGAATAGACAAAATCATCATGCTGATTGCCCTTGTCGTGTTCCGCATAGGATGGTGGGCGACGATCTACTGCCAGCAGATATTGCTCGGTATGCTGACGATATTCGGCCCGTTGCAATGGGCGTTCTCTCTGCTGCCGAAATGGGAAGGTTCCTGGGCAAAATGGCTGACGCGTTACCTGACGGTACATTTCTACGGGGCTATGCTCTACTTCGTGGGCTTCTATGTATTGCTCCTTTTCGACATCGTGCTGTGCATCCAGGTGGAAAACCTGACTGCAATCACGGCCAGCGAGCAGACAATGGCGGCCTACCTGCAGAACAGTTTCTTCTCCGCCGGTTATCTGATGGCGGCAAGCATTGTAGCCTTGAAATGTCTGAACCTTGTACCTGACCTTGCGGCGTGGATGATACCGGAGGGCGACACGGCCTTCAGTACGAGAAATTTTGGAGAAGGCGTGGCACAGCAGGCCAAGATGACAGCGACAGGCGGTATCGGGGCAATCATGAGATAAGATAAAAAACATATAAACAACAATCCTTAAAAATAAAAAAGTATGAACGTACAAGAACAAATCAAAGAATGGTGCAAGGACGGACGCTTCCTGCGCTACGCGAATGAACGCATGAGAAAAGAGATTACCGAAGTTCCGGAAAACCATGTGGTTACCCCGGAGTATGAAGCCCTTGACGAAGGCTTCGAGTATGACGACCGTTATGCAGCGCCGCTGGCCGCTTACCTGACCTACCGTCTGCAAATGGCCAAGTTGCAGAAAAAGGCGAAAGTGCGCAAACGCGGTATCTGGTGGGTATTCGTGCAGGTCATGACGCTGGGCCATTACGTGCATGTCTTTTCCGATGAGTTCGGGGCTCTCGCGGCGGAACTGCAGGAAACAGTCATGCCGATGCTGCACGATGAATATGTAATGATGTTGAACGGGAAAAGACAATAAACCGATATGATTATCAAGCATCTGGAAAACAAGATACGGCTGGTGGGCATTATCTGCACGGCCTTTCTCGTGGGATGTGTCATCATCAGCGTATCGAGCATCTGGACCGCCAGGACAATGGTGTCGGATGCACAGAAAAAGGTGTACGTGCTGGACGGCAACGTGCCCATTCTTGTCAACCGTACCACGATGAATGAAACGCTTGACGTGGAAGCCAAAAGCCATGTGGAGATGTTCCACCACTATTTCTTCACCTTGCCGCCTGATGACAAATACATCAAATACACGATGGAAAAGGCGATGTATCTGGTGGACGAAACAGGTCTGGCGCAATATAACACTCTTAAGGAGAAAGGTTTTTACTCTAACATCCTCGGCACGAGTGCCGTGTTTTCGATTTATTGTGACAGCATCCGCTTTGACAAGAGCACCATGGAGTTCACCTACTACGGCCGCCAGCGAATCGAACGCAGAAGCAACATCCTGATGCGTGAGCTGGTGACTGCCGGTCAGCTCAAGCGAGTACCGAGAACGGAGAACAACCCTCACGGTCTGCTGATAGTGAACTGGCGCACTCTCCTTAACAAGGATATAGAACAGAAAAGCAAGAGCAACTATTAAACAATCAAGGATATGAACATCAAGGGATTCAGACGGATGCTGCTGGGCGAAAAGATGCCTGACAGGAATGATCCGAAGTACAAGGAACGCTATGAGCGTGATGTGGAAGCCGGACGCAAGTTTGCCAAGGCGACCCGTATAGACAAGGCGGCAGCCAAGGTACAGGGCTTTGCCAACGTGCACCGTACTCTTTTTCTGGTCATCGTGTTCGCTTTCGTGCTGGGCGGGCTGGCATGGAACATCTACCGTATAACAGTGGTATATCGTCACCAGCCTGCGGAGAGGACAGCGACAGAGATGCAGGATTCGGTATTGAGGGAGCGACACAGGATGTTGCAGGAAGAGGAACTGAGGGAAACCGGGACAGGAAATACAAACCGTAGCAAAACAGACTTGCCATGAAAAAGATATTTGAGAAAATCAATTTCAGACAGCCGAAGTACATGCTCCCTGCCATTCTTTATATCCCTCTGCTCGGTGCGTCCTACTTCATATTCGACCTGTTTCATACCGAAACGGCGGATATACCGGACAAGACGCTGCAGACAACGGAATTCCTGAATCCGGAACTGCCGGAAGCGCAGATCAAGGATGACGGCATTGGCAGCAAATACGAGAACATGGAGAAATCGTGGGGCAAGATACAGGACTACTCGGCGGTCGGCAACATAGAAAGAGACGAACCTGATGAAAACAAGGAAGAATATGAATCACAATACACGCAGGATGACATCGCCCTGCTCGATGAGCAACAGCAGGAAAAAGCAGCGGCAGCGGAAATTGCCGCCGCCAAAGAGCGTGAACAGGAAGCACTCGCGGAGTTGGAAAAGGCCCTTGCCGAAGCACGGCTGAAAGGACAGAACATGGTGATACCCCCGGAAGAGGCGGATACCACGGACACCGTTCCGCCGCAGAATGTACCGGAGGCCGGCACCATCGACGAGGAGAAACGTCCGGTGCAAGCACCGTCGGCAGACGAACCGCCCAGCGCGGTAGTCCGCAAGGTGAAGACCACTTCGGACTATTTCAACACGTTGGCGAAGGATGCCCGTGAACCGAAGCTGATCCAGGCCATCATAGACGAGGACATCAAGGCTGTGGACGGCTCGCGAATCAGGCTGCGCCTGCTGGATGACGTGGAAATAGACGAGTGCGTGGTGAAACGTGGCACGTACCTGTACGCCACGGTAAGCGGCTTCTCGTCCGGACGTGTCAAGGGAAACATCAACAGCATCCTTGTGGACGACGAGCTTGTGAAGGTCAGTCTCGCGCTTTATGATACGGACGGTATGGAGGGACTATATGTCCCGAACAGCCAGTTCCGGGAAACGAGCAAGGATGTGGCCAGCAGTGCCATGTCGGGCAACATGAGCATGAGTACCGGAACTACAGGGAACAGCCTCGCCCAATGGGGAATGCAGGCGGTGAACAACGCTTACCAGAAGACGAGCAACGCCATCAGCAAGGCCATCAAGAAAAACAAGGTCAAGCTGAAATACGGGACTTTCGTCTATCTGGTCAATGGTCAGGAAAAAAGGAAATAAAAAGGTTCGAGACAATGGAAACAGATATTTCAAAACTACATGAGGGAACGGACGGCTTTTACTACGATGACTTCCTCGCTCCCGACAAGGCCGAAACATTCGTCGGGCAACTCGTGAGTACCCAATGGTGGCAGAAGGGGGGACGCTTCGCCCTGATATGCAACTTTCTGGCAGAGGACGGGCGGAAAATCGCCTTGTTCGCCTTCCAGAAATACACCGGCTTTTACGGGCCGGGAGACGGGGCGGTCAATTTCAAGCACGCGGAGATGAATACCTTCTGGGAGTGTGAGGTCCGGGAAAACCGGAAGGGACGTTGTACTTGGGCGAGTGCCCTGCAGCTTGGAGGGCCGAAAAACAATGCGATATGATAGAGACGGACAAGATATACAACATGGACTGCCTGGAAGGCATGAGCCGTATGCCGGAGGGAAGCGTCGATGCCATCATCGCCGACCTGCCTTACGGTGTATTGAACCGCGGCAACCGGTCAGCATGTTGGGACAGGCAGATACCCCTCGGTCCGCTATGGGAGCAGTACCGTAGGATTATCAAGCCGGACAGTCCGATCATACTGTTCGCCCAGGGAATCTTCTCCGCGCATCTCATGCTTTCCCAACCGGGAATCTGGCGCTATAACCTCGTGTGGCAGAAAGACCGTGTTACGGGCCATCTCAATGCCAACCGGATGCCGTTGCGCCAGCATGAGGACATTCTGGTGTTCTACATGAAGCAGCCCGTGTATCATCCGCAGATGACACCGTGCCCTCCCGAAAGGAGAAACCATGGACGCAGCATGACGGAAGGCAGTTTCACGAACCGGTGCTACGGGGAGATGAAGCTGGTACCGGTACGCATGGCGGACAACAAATATCCGACATCGGTCATTTTCATCCCGAAAGAACACAAGACAGGGGCATTCTATCATCCGACCCAGAAGCCTGTGGCACTGGTCGAGTACCTGATACGCACCTACACCGACGAGGGGGATACCGTGCTGGACAACTGCATCGGGTCCGGAACGACTGCCATTGCCGCAATCCGTTCGGGACGGCACTATATCGGATTCGAGACCGTGAAGGAGTACTGCGACATCGCCGAACTCCGTATCCGGGAAGAACTGGAGCGAATACATACGACGACATAAGGGTAAAAGAAAAACAAATGGAATATAAACAATCAACGACATGAATATGAATCTCAAGAAAATCGGAACGGTATTTCTTCTGACAGCCGGACTGCTGGGAACGCGGAATGCACAGGCGCAGACGACCTACGAGGAAATGGAACAACTGACGGTCAACGAACAGGTGACGACCGTCATCACGGCATCGGAGCCGGTACGCATGGTGGACATTTCCACCGACAAGGTGGTTGGCGACCAGCCTTTGGACAACATTGTACGGCTGAAACCCAAAGAAGCCGGGCACGAGGACGGCGAGGTGATTGCCATCGTGACCGTCATCACGGAACGCTACCGCACGCAATACGCGCTGGTTTACACCACACGGCTTAAGGAAGCCGTAACGGACAAGGAGATACTCCCTCACGAGCGCAACGCCTACAACAATCCGGCAGTATCGATGTCAACCGCCGAGATGACGCGCTTTGCCAGACGGATCTGGAACTCTCCGGCGAGAATCAGGAATGTGGCCACCAAGGCACACCGTATGGTGATGCGCCTGAACAACATATACTCTGTCGGGGACTACTTCTTCATAGACTTTTCCATAGAGAACAAGACGAACATCCGTTTCGACATCGATGAGATCAGGGTAAAGCTCGTTGACAAGAAACTCGCCAAGGCCACCAACGCCCAGACTATCGAGCTTACTCCGGCGATGATACTGGAACCGGGAAAGACATTCCGACATGGCTACAGGAATGTGCTTGTCATCAAGAAGATGACCTTCCCGAACGACAAGCTGCTGACTGTCGAAATGACGGAAAAGCAAATCAGCGGCCGCAATATCAGCCTGAACATCGATTATGAGGATGTGTTGTCTGCCGATTCGTTTAACGCTGACCTGCTGGAGGAGGAATGATTATGAGAAAGACTCTGATTCTGATGTTTGCCTGCATGTGCCTTGCCTTCAGCGCGAACGCACAACGCAACAGCGGCCGTCTTTCACTGGGGGTCGGGCTGCTTTACAGGAACGGTATGGACGTGACGTTTTCATACGAACATGAAATGAACTACCGGCACGCGTGGGAGTTCTTTGCCAACGGCTACCTGCAGTGGGCCATATCTGTCCGGAATCCTTCTGGCGCAACTACCGCACCTATGGCTTTGGCGTGGCATACAAGCCTTGCGTGATACGGGGCCGCAATCATTACGGCAACTTGCGTATAGGAGCTTCGGCAGGAAGCGACACGAAGAAGTTCCTGGGCGGCCTGCATTTCGGTTACGAGCACAATTATGTGCTGCGGTCCGGATGGACGCTGTACTGGCAGGCGAAGAGTGATTTGATGATAAAGGGCGCGGATCTGCTTAGGGTAGGTGTAGCCCTTGGTGTGAAACTACCGATAAAATAAGGGAAAAGATGAAACAGAACATTTTCAGAAAGGTGAGCCGGTTCGTACCGGTACTTGTCGCAGCAGTCGCCGTGACAGGTTGTGACGCGCATATAGACGTACCGGACACGGCTGTCCGCCCGGGACATGTCCTGTGCGAGGACGGAACGGCCTTGTCCTACACGGAATACCAGCAATCCGGGAAAAAGGCTGTGGCCGTCGTGTTCGACACCCGGCAGCATGAGGGTGCGGAAGGAAACGGCTACGCGGTTTACCTGTGGGACATCACCCCGCAGGCATTTGCCGACAGCCTCGGTATTGCCCAAGGCACATCTGCGGACCTCGCGGCACATGACGGCAATGCCAATACATTCGCTCTATATGAAACGAAGGAAACGGCTTCGCCGATGGCGGAAGCGGTCTTTGACCTCTGGTGTTACGGGCAGAGCGCATACGTTCCGTCGGTGGCACAGATGCGTCTGCTATATACTATCCGGGAAACGGTAAATCCTGTCATCGAACAGTGCGGGGGCGATCCGTTGCCCCTGACCGACGGCGACTGCTGGTACTGGACATCCACGGAAGTGGCCGAACAGGAAACGGCAAAAGCCTGGCTTTACTCGATGGGCAGCGGAGCCATACAGGAAACACCCAAGACACAGGCGCACAAGGTACGCCCGATTATAACCATCAACCGGTAAACCAGAGATATACGATTGCGTTCTTTGACATTGTTGGACAACATACGATTACAAACCAGAGCCGAATTCACGCAGTAATGCCATCAAGCGACGTATGCTTTCCTCGACATCCGAGGGGGCCGGAATGGCACGATATGCCAAATCCGGGAGTTCACCCATGTAAACTGTCTGCAAGTTGCCCCAAACCTGCGGCAGATCTGTCATCAACGGGGACTCCTCCAGTCGCCGGTCACGCCAGCCTTCGGGCTTGTCAAAGCTCTGCCGGTCGTGTTCGAGCAGTGACCTGAAATCTTCGGGGAAAGCATCGCTATGAAGATACGTGAGGCACTCTTCATCTTTCAGCAGATGATGCAGATCGTAGAAATGACGGATTTTGGCCGTCAACTGCGGCATATACAGATTGGCCAGCGAGCATCGGATGAGTGACACCAATTTCTCGGTCAGCGTGCGGCGACGGTCAAGCACATTGACCTCGAACGGCTGCATCCCGTATTCCTCTATCATACGGTTGTTGCCGGTAGCCTGCAGGAACTCTGTCAGGAAACTGCAGAGAGAACGCCGCTCGAAAGGATATGGATTGGCAAAACTGTTGATTTCTACCAGGAGTTGCCCAGCCCGGATTGCTCCGACCTGTTCCGTATCTATGGCCCGTGGATAGGTGTAAAACGCCTTGTGGTAATGCGATCCCTTGCTTGTCATGCCGGGGATGACCAGTTCCTCCAGTCCGGCTGTCATATTCTTCGATGTACGGCGTATGAGGTTCTTTAGCTGGTTTCCGCTCAGTGTCCATGCTTCGGCGATGGCCACGTCAATGTCCTCGGAGAAACGTGCCCCGATGCCGTAGGCCTTGGTCAGGGAAGTTCCGCCCTTGAAAATGGCACGATTATCCTTGTCTCCGGCAGCCATAAGCGACAGCGAACGACAGATCCAATAGTCTTTCTCGATAAAGATACTCTTGATGCCGAGTCCGCCGTCCTGTACCGGACGTGCAGCCGCTTCTATGGCATCGGCAAACAGTTGCTGATTCTCGTGTAGTCTCATACGATGTTCCATTTTAATTTGGTGGGTAAAGCCTGTGCGGTGACAGGAAGTTTGTAGGTCGTGACCCCATTGAGTGTCGCACGCAATTGTCGGGTGTCAGCTCCAAGACTGTCCAGAATGGCACCCAGCAATGCCCGGACATACGGCTGGTAATTTTCGGCCAGGTCCGCCAGTTTCTCCAGATCGCCTTCGGACAGAGCGGCTATCAGCCGAGCAACGCCCCGCACACAATCGTCAGGTGATGTTGCCGGAATCTCACGGAGCAATTTGAGCGCGTCAAGGATCAGCAGCAGAGGAATGTTCTCCCGTGTGATTGCATTAGGCTGTACAAGGAAGGACACGCTGTATTCGCCCCGTTTCATAGGCCGGCGGTATTTGTTCGTGCCTATCGTAATGGCCGATGTGATCTGTGTCGTCAACCCCAACTGCGCAAATGCTGCCGTACCGGTCATATAGCCGATTGGCTTGCCGTTACGTTCCAGAAGGTCCTTGACCACCTCTGCCACCGGAGGCTTCAATGTGCCGAACACCGTCTGTTTAGGCTTGTAGTACCGTCCTTTGGCAATCTTGCAGATAGAGCCTTCTGCCACCAGACGGCTGAGTGCCTTGACCAACGCAGGCTGGTACTCCGGCAGCACATTGAAATCAGCAATGGTAAGCACCTTGCCCGGAGGCGTGGCGTCCAGTATTTCCTGTACCTGTTTAGTAATCACCATAATCGAATCGTTTTGTTCCGGATGCAAATATAAGAAAAGTCTTGTTTTTTACTGCAGAAACATGACATTTATTTTCGTCTGAATCAAAATAATCAAGTCCAACAATATCCGAGGCGATCAGAACCACAACCCAATAAAAAAGCTATAAAAAAATGGAAGAAAGCAAAGAGTTACAAGGATTCTACAAGATATTCCGTGCAGTCGTCTATGTGTCGGTTCTGCTGGAGTTCTTCGAGTATGCCATTGACCCGGCAGTATTCGACCAGTGGGGCGGCATACTGACTGACATCCACGGACGTATCAAGCGATGGACGATCTATCAGGACGGCCATCTCGTATACAGCAAGATAGCCACGATACTGCTGATCTGCATCACCTGTATCGGTACGAGGAACAAGAAGCATCTGGAGTTCAACGCCCGCAAGCAGGTGATTTTTCCCCTGACCGGCGGACTGCTTCTGCTTGTCCTGTCCGTATGGCTGTTCGGACATCCGATGGAAATGCGGCTCTATACGCTGCCGCTGAACCGTATCCTATACATGGCGGCTTCGCTCGTGGGAGTGATACTGGTACATATAGCCCTGGACAATATCTCCAAGTTCATCAAGGAGGGCCTGATGAAGGACCGCTTCAACTTCGAGAACGAGAGTTTCGAGCAGAGCGAAGAGATTCAGGAGAACAAATACAGCGTGAATATCCCGATGCGCTACTATTACAAGGGGAAGTTCCGCAAGGGATGGGTCAGTATCAGCAACCCTTTCCGCGGGACGTGGGTCGTGGGAACTCCCGGCTCGGGTAAAACATTCAGTATCATTGAACCGTTCATCCGTCAGCACAGTGCCAAGGGGTTTGCCATGGTTGTATATGACTATAAATTCCCGACACTTGCCACGAAACTTTACTACCATTACAAGCTGAACGAGAAGCTTGGAAGAGTTCCCAAGGGGTGCAAGTTCAACATGATCAATTTCGTGGACGTGGAATACAGCCGTCGTGTCAATCCTATTCAGGCAAAATACATCAACAACCTGGCGGCAGCCAGTGAGACGGCGGAAACCCTGCTCGAGTCATTGCAGAAGGGCAAGAAGGAAGGTGGCGGCGGAAGCGACCAGTTTTTCCAGACATCCGCTGTGAACTTCCTTGCTGCCTGCATCTATTTCTTTGTCAATTACGAACGGGAGCCGTATGACAAGGACGGAAACATGCTGTATGCGGAGAAACGTCAGGACCCGGAAACCAAATTCTGGAAGCCGACCGGAGTCGTGCGTGACAAAGAGGGCGGCAACATCGTGGAGCCGGCCTACTGGCTGGGAAAGTATTCGGACATGCCGCACATATTATCGTTCCTGAACGAAAGTTATCAGACCATCTTTGAGGTACTGGAGACTGACAACGAGGTGGCACCGCTGCTCGGGCCGTTCCAGACTGCCTTCAGGAACAAGGCCATGGAGCAGTTGGAAGGTATGATCGGTACGCTGCGTGTCTATACGTCCCGTCTGGCGACCAAGGAATCGTACTGGATATTCCACCGTGACGGGGATGACTTTGACCTGAAGGTGAGCGATCCGAAGAACCCGAGCTACCTACTCATCGCCAACGACCCGGAAATGGAGAGCATTATCGGTGCGCTGAACGCACTTATCCTGAACCGCCTTGTCACCCGAGTAAATACGGGCCAAGGGAAGAACATCCCGGTGAGCATCATCGTGGATGAGCTGCCGACGCTGTATTTCCACAAGATAGACCGACTTATAGGAACTGCCCGAAGCAACAAGGTGAGCGTGACCTTGGGATTTCAGGAGCTGCCGCAGCTGGAGGCCGACTACGGCAAGGTAGGTATGCAGAAGATCATCACGACCGTGGGTAACGTGGTCAGCGGTTCGGCCCGCTCGAAAGAGACACTGGAATGGCTGTCGAACGACATTTTCGGTAAGGTCGTGCAAGTGAAGAAGGGCGTGACCATTGACCGTGACAAGACCAGCATTAACCTGAACGAGAACATGGACAGTCTGGTGCCGGCATCGAAGATTTCCGATATGGCAACGGGATGGATATGTGGGCAGACAGCGAGGGACTTCGTGAAAACCAAGACCGGCGTAGGCGGATCGATGAACATTCAGGACTCGGCCGAGTTCAAGACCACAAAGTTCTTCTGCAAGACGGACTTCGATATGGGAGAGATAAAGAAAGAGGAAGCCGCGTATGTGCCGCTGCCGAGATTCTATACCTTCAAATCGAGGGAGGAACGGGAACGCATCCTGTACAAGAACTTCGTGCAGGTGGGTCAGGACGTGAAGGAGATGATCAAGGATGTGTTGAACAAACGGGGTGCGAAATGAAGCACGTAAGGATGTTTGTCATCATACTGCTGGTATCTGCAGTGGCAACAGTCTATGGGAAGGAAAGGCATGGGACAGAAACGGGAACTGCCCAACTGTCCATATACAAGCTGCCACCGCTGGAGAGGGCAATCAGATGCACGAAATACTATGAGGGTTGGCATGGTGAGAAAAAACATTGGCCCTATGTGGGATGGGGTCATAAGGTTCTTCCCGGAGAGAGTTTTACCAACGACATCACAAAAGCTCAGGGAGACTCCATCCTGCGAGCGGACATGATGAAACTTTGCCGTCTGTTCAGCAGATTCGGGCGTGATTCTACGTTGCTCTCGTGTCTTGCCTACCAGGTAGGCCCGTACCGGCTTTTAGGTAGCAAAGACTTTCCCAAAAGCAAGCTGATACAAAAACTGGAAGCCGAAAACAGGGATATTTACAAGGAGTACATTTCCTTCCGCTGCTATAAAGGCAAGGTAGTTCCGAGCATCGAGCGGAGAAGGAAGGTGGAATATCTGCTGCTTTTTGAAGAGTAAAAAAGAAGGGAGAATCTTTCGGTGTATTTCCGTCAATTTTCCAGGATAGAAAAGAAATATTTCACAAAAGCGAGAGAACAAGCCTATTACCGCCGATATCCTGAAAAAAAGGATAAAAAATATTTCTGGCTTCAGTTACTATTGCCGCTTGGTCTGTGGCTGATTGATTTGTGTTTAATCTTCTGGCTTTTTACTTGGTATCATTGAATGGAATATGGAGAAAAGAAGACATGAATATAATCAGGGAAAGAAAGATGCTGTTCTGCCGTTTCAACATGCAGTTCCTGCTGCCTTGACATTAACAAATACAGATTATCAAATGAAAACAACCCGCATCATGAACAAGATTATCATTTATCTGAGTGCCGTATTGCTGCTGTGCAGTTGCGGCAGTGCAAGACATTATGCAGCGTTTCAATATGACAACGGAGACGACTATGTAAGTGAAGGACTGTACCGCATAGTGGACCGGAAAGGGCGTATCGGTTACGCAGACGAGACAGGCAAGACCGTCATCCGTCCTCGTTTTGCCTTCGGCTATCCATTCGAGGGTGGCAAGGCGAAAGTCACCGATTCGGGGGAACGGAAAGAGGTGGCAGGCTCCGGCAGCGAGCACTGGTATTGGGAAAGTGATGACTGGTACTACATTGACAAACAAGGGAACCGGTGTGAGAATCAAGATACAGACAAGGACAAAACACATCCATAACACAGCAATAACCCCGGAGGTTCAGACGCGAGCCTTCGGGGTTAGCCTATAAGTACAGCACTTCATCAATTGCCAAATCCGAATGACATGGCTGCCTGTTCACAGAAGCGTGCATATTCCTCTTTGTCAGTTCCGCTTTCAATATGGCGGTCTATCAGTTCTCCCAGTTCATCGAAGCAGACTTCGTCACTGAGGCACTCTATGTCTGTCCCGTTCCGGAGATATACTTCATAATAGTCCGAGCCGTTCAGACAGATCAGCACTTCCCCTTGGAAGAGTCTTCCGTTTACATGGAATTTCAGTCCCGGCAGGTCATTGAATACTGTTGCCATAAACTCCCCGATGCCCCATGACATAAGGACCGGCGTGTCGGTCATCGTTACCAGCTGTTCGCGAATTGTCGCAGCCACTCTCATTACATACTCTTTATCCATAATCTTGATTTTTAATAGATTTATATATTCATTTTATTCAAACCATTCCGGGTTGTCTTCTTTCAGCATCTCAACCAGCTCGTCATCCGGCAGCTCGAGACTTCCGGCATCGGTGAAGAAGAAAATCTCATCGTATAATTTCTCAGCCTCCTTACTCGCAAAGCCCTCGTTCTCGCTGTCGAAACTACCGGGCTGGAGTGCGTCAAGCAAACCTGTTGAGCCGATAAGGAGTTCTTCACCTTCATTTGATTTCACCACACGGCAAGAATAAGTTCTGCCGGCAAATTCCACCTCTTTCTTTTTCATCGGTCTATCACTTTAATGGTATGTTTCTCCCGTGTTCTTTCAGGTACTCCATGATACATTTCGCTTCCTCGTGTGAAGCCATATTGCGTTCGTCGTACCTGCGGCTGTCATCCGCCATAACCTTGATACACTCTTTAATCAACCTGTACAGGCTTTGCTGCAGTGTCGGGTGCATGGTCGGTATTGCTGCTGCAAATCGAGCCGGATTGAAACTGTAATTGTTGACTGCCATTTCCCAGTCTTTAGCGAGACGGTACTCTCTGCTTTCTTTGATGTCCTTGTCCATAATTCTGATATTTAACGATTTTGTTTTTCTTCCCTCTGTTCGGCCTCCTTTTCGGAGGAGCCGCTTCGGGATTTACGGTGCATCGAGAGACGGTCGTCAAAGCCTCTCCCGATGTTTTTTCCTGCCAATTACTCTTTCAGAGAAAGGAAGAATTTGCAGGAAATGCACTTCAAAACGGAGGGAACAGGCTCGACCGCCTACATTCGCACCAGTAAAGTCCACGCGGCGACGAGAAGGACGACGAAAGAAGAAATGACTCTCATGCCAATACAAGAGGGGAAATAGAAAGGGATAAGGGTGGTGGCGGGGGCTTATGACGGACGGCGTTAAAACAGGTGCAGCTATAAAGGTTCCCGGAGCGGCCGATGGCAGAATACGGCCCGTGCCGGATTCCGTCATCAGCCACAGATCCGGACCGGAGTGCTTACAGCAGCCCAGGGCTGCCGTCGTGCATGAAGGTTTTATAACAGTCTCCGCCTGGTGCACATGAGGGCGGCAGTATAACGGGATTTGCCGTGAAAAGAGATGCTGTCAAAGCATCCCTTCGTCCGCGTAGCTCAGATAGCCTGTATCCGAGAGGATGATATGGTCAAGGAGAGTGATGTCAAGGATTTCGCAGGCTTTCTTGAGTTTGCTTGTGATGGCATTGTCACTGGAGCTGGCCACCATGTTGCCTGACGGGTGGTTGTGGCTGAGGATTATGCCCGAGGCATGGGCCAGAAGAGCCGTCTGCAGGATGATACGGACATCCACAACGGTCTGGCTGATGCCGCATTTTGATATGCAGGAGAGTCCGAGAAGCCTGTTGGCTTGATTGAGGAACATCACCCAGCATTCCTCATGATGCTGCATACATTCATCGTATGCCTCCTTGAAGATGTCGTAGCTCACTCTGGAGGAGTTTACCATGATACGTTTTGCAGCATCGGCATCCTTGTAATTTACTGAAATCTGAGGGAAAGAAAATGTATTCATAATAACGAAGATTTAAGGTGAAACAATTTTTTTCGCCCGTGCACAGCTCTATCTGGACTTCGTGCAAGATTTTGGGAAAGAATACTATCCGCAGGATTGGAGATTGTTTCCCAAATTCACCCGGATCTTGCGTTTGTCCGGAAAGATGCTGTAACTTCGCTGAAAACAAATGTTGAGACTACCAGGGTATTATAAGAGGTCCGGCTATAAAGGTTATCCGGGCCGGCCGATGACGGAAGACCGCCCGTGCGGCCTGTAGGAATCAGCCAGAACCCGGTCCGTACTGTTTCAGCAGACGGAGACTGCCGAAAGACAGGAAGGTGTATAAAAAAGGTCAGGCGGCGCCGGTCTGCCTCCGGCACTCAACAGAAAAGCAGGACGGATTTCTCCGCCCTGCATCTGAAATCAACTATGAATTATGGTCAAGCAGCAACCTCTTGGGATTGAGGTTGTTTTTCGTTGTCCGCATCGGCTTCAGTCTGCTCCGCTTCCTGTTTGGCCTGCTCCTGCACCAAAAGGACGGCTTTCTTTTCTTCGATGCGCTGATGTCTTTTTTCGTAAACTTCATTATGTCCGTTCTCGATGTCGGCAAGTCTTTCCGGCATGTGTTTTCCTGCAAATTCAAGCAACATGTCGGCTATGGCGTTGCTTCCGTATGCGTTCTTGAAATTCTCAATCAGGAAATCCCTGCGGATGACGGCTTTTGCCTTTGGTGTAAGATTGGCCACAATATTTGTCTTGTCCTCGTTGGACAGATAGGGCGAATGTTCTCCCTCTATGCCAACGGCGGCAAAGTGTTCCTTTCTCAACGATGAAAGCAGGAAGAAATAAATCATCTTTTCTTCGTCAGCCCCGAACTTGGTTTCGGTCATATCCACTTCCAAAATCTGTTTTTTGGTATCTTCCACGGTCTTTTCCCTGGCAATCTCCTTGTTTCGCTTGTCCTGCTTGTCCAGTTTTTCAATCGGGGAAAGCTGTTCCTGTCCTGCCTGTTGTCCACTGACGGCATTCATCATGGAATTCTCCACATAACATTTGACAATGTCTTCGTTCCCAATCCGTGCGAAGAGCGATATTTCGCCTGCTTCTGCCCTGCGTACAAGTTCCTTGCCCTCTTCAATATAATCGTTCATATCCTGCTCGTACTCAACCTTGGCTTCCTTATATTCGTCTTCCGTCTCATATTCTCCGGCTTCAGTCTCTTCGGGAAGTGTCGGGTAGTCTTTGTATCTGCATTGCAGTGCCACAACCTCATAGCCCATTTCCTTGAGGCGATTAACCGCATCCGCATTATAGCAATATGCGTCATGGCTTAGAGATAGTGCAGGATAAGCCTTAATGGTCTCTATTGCCTTTTCCGTCAAAAATGCTGCATTCATTTCATCAAGACAGCCTTTGTTGGCGCATTTTCCGCATGTTCCCTCACAGAACAATGTCATGTTGTTGGTATTATGGGGGCATGACAGGCAAAGGGTCTTGTCAAAGTTGTAGCGTTCAAGGTCTGTCGTGAAGTGGCGCTCGATGTTCTTTGCCACCTCGGTCGCTTTCATGCCTCGCCAACTGCCAAACATGATACCCTCTTTCAAGTGCTTGTCGAAAACCTCTCTCTGGATGTCCTCGCCATATCGGCAAATTTCGCTTGCCACGCTGATAGTGATTTCGTCCTTTTCCAACAATTCTGCGATTTCGGGGATAAGGGAGACGAACTTCAGTCGGGTGCGGATATAGGTCTCGTTCTTGCCGAACTGCATGGCCAAAGACTGAATGTCGTGCCGTCCGCTTTCTATCAGCCTCTGATAGGCGTTTGCTTCCTCGATAGGGGTTACATCCTTGCGTTGCAGGTTTTCCGTCACCGCCATTTCTTCGGCGGTCTCGTCCGAAACATTCAGAACGATTGCCGGAATTTCTTCCAGTCCTGCCATGAGCGAGGCACGATACCTGCGTTCCCCGAATATGATTTCAAAGCGGTTCTCCGCAATGGGGCGCACCCCGATAGGCTGAAGGACGCCCTGCTGACGGATGCTTTCCGCCAATTCCGCAAGGCTTGCTACATCAAAATTCTTGCGTGGGTTATAGTTACTCGGCTGAATATCTGCCAAAACTACTGATACGATGTTCTTCTCTGCTACTGATTGAATGTTCATTGTTTCCATAATTCATAAATTTTGATTTGTTATACATTGATTGTCTGATTACTGCTATTCCTGTTGGTTGGTGTCATATTCGTACATCTGCGTATTGTCGTATCCCTCGAACGATAGCCGAAACGTGTCGAAGTCTTTCCTGCCAGCCAGCCTTACGGTATCGTTCTTTCCGATGAAATAGGGTTCAAGCATTGTCCGAAACGGTGCGCCGAGCGTAGTTCTGTCTGCCAATGTGCAAACTGGCGATTTCGGAGCAAAGGCCCCCAGAAAACCGATGATTATTTCGGAGTAAAGCCACCCAAAAAGGACTTCATTATAAATAAAAAAGGCAGGGAACTCGGCTCGCGGGCCTCAATTTTTCGGAGCATTGCCACCCAGTTGTCCTGACGAGGTCAGGAATAGCCCCGGCCGCCCATCCTTTCCGGAGCAAATGCACCCAGTCTGAGAGATGAACAGACTGGCCATCAATGTCTTTCGGAGCATTGTCACCCACCAGGATCTGTATCTTTGCACCTCAATGATAAAATTGAGGGAGATATGGCAGGCAAACGAACAGAGATGAGCAAGATCAAACAAATACTATTACTTCACAAGGACGGCATGTCCAACCGGAAGATTGGGGAACGGCTTGGTCTTTACAAAGAAACGGTGAACAAATATGTCAATGCGGCGAAGTCAGACAGCAAGAGCATCGAAGAACTCATAAAGATGGACGAGCCAGAACTCCAGCACCGTTTCAGTGCAGGAAATGCCGCCTACTCGGACAAGCGCTTTGATGCGCTGCAGGAAGATCTGGAGTACTATGTCAGGGAGTTGGAGAGGCGGCATGTCACCATGTACCTTCTATGGGAAGAATACCGGCAGAAACATCCGGACGGTTATGGATACACGCAGTTCTGTTACCATCTGAACCAGCACAAGGCCTCGGCCGCTCCTGAAGTGTCATTGCCGATGAGCAACTTCAGGGAAGGTGGCAACGAGCTCTTCATCGACTTTGCAGGAGACACGATGTCGTATGTGGATCTTGACACGGGGGAAGAAGTCAAATGCCAGATCTTCGTTGCATGCCTCCCGGCATCAGACTACGGCTATGCGATGGCCGTACCAAGCCAGAAGGTGGAAGACTTCCTCCATGCGCTCTCAAGCTGTCTCAGACATATAGGAGGCGTCCCCAGGATACTTGTCACAGACAATCTGAAATCTTCTGTCGCAAGGCCTGACAGATATATGCCGGAGCTGAATGTGATAATGGAGGACTTCGCCAATCATTACGGCTGCGTAACGATACCGGCACGTTCCGGACATCCGAAGGACAAAGCCCTGGTAGAAGATCAGGTACAGATCGTCTACAGACGGGTATATGCACCTTTGCGCAATAAAATGTTCCACTCAATCCGGGAGCTGAACATGGCAATAGCCGAAAAGATGAAACAGCATAACCAGAAACGGATGCAGAGACTGCCTTTTACCAGGGAGGAACGGTTCCTGTCACTGGACAGGCCAAGACTCCGGGAGCTGCCGGAAAAGGACTTTGAGATTATATACAGGACAGAGCTTCTTGTACAGAACAGCAGTCACATCTATATGGGCAGGGACAAGGTGTATTACTCTGTCCCGTATCATCTTATAGGCAAGAAAGTGAAGGTCATCTACACACGCTCCCTGGTAAAGGTCTTCTCTCCGGAAGGGGAACGTGTAGCCGTACATATGAGATGCACTGTCCCCGGACGCTACTGCACAGTGGAAGCCCACATGCCATCATATTACAACGACTATGTGAATCTGTCGCCCCAGAAGTATATCGACCGTGCGGCAACAGTGTCGGAGTCTCTGGCCACCGTCATCAGAAAGCTCTTCGGAAACAATCCCTATGCTGTTCCGGAGCAGTACTATAAATCATGTGACGGGCTGTTCCATCTCCAGCGGACCACAAACCCGGAACTCTTCGAAAAGGCATGCAGGGCTGCGATAGAGTTCGACGCATGCCGCTATCCCTTCATCAAAAACCTCATCGAAAGCAAATGCGCCGGTCTGGACAATGATGAAGAATCCGCCCTGTTCCCCGAAGCACATGCAAACATAAGAGGCAAAGAATACTTTGCCGACAAATAACCCACTAATACAAACAAATCATGAACGATCAAATCTATCAGGACTTGAAAAGTCTTCACCTTAGCGGCATGGCCCAAAGCTGGATGCTGCTCCATGAAACCCGCAAGCTTGGAGAACTGACACTGCAGGACGGAATGGCCGTGCTTATCCAGGCCGAACATGACCAGAGAACAAACAACAGGACCGCCAGACTGCTCTCCCAGGCAAGGTTCCGCTACAATGCCTCAATTGAGGAACTTGCCTTCGACACGGCTCAAGGAAGAGACAAAAACCAGATCCTGTCACTGGCAACATGCGAATACATAAAACAAGGCGCATCTGTACTTGTGACAGGCCCGGCCGGAGTCGGGAAAAGCTTCATCGCCTCTGCTTTGGGGCATCAGGCCTGCTTCGCCGGATACAAGGTCAGATATGCCAATATGCAGAAACTTCTGGAGGATATGCATATGGCGAGAATAGAATCCAAGGCTGCCCGGTTCTTTGACAAGATGGCTGCACTGGACCTGCTTATCATCGATGACTTCGGAATGAAGATACTTGACGGACAGCAGTTGCTTGACTTTATGGAACTTATAGAAGACAGGCACGGGAGAAAGTCGACAATCATAGCCAGCCAACTTCCTGTCAAGAACTGGTATGATATACTTGCTAAGAATCCGACAATAGCGGATGCCATACTCGACAGAGTAGTCAAATCTGCATATAGAATAGAACTCAACGGAGTGAGTATGAGAAAATAGATATATCTTTGCCATATATCCAGAGATACAGGTAATCTTAGTGGGTGGTTATGACTGAAATCCCTGGGTGGCTATCGACCGAAATACGCATGCAAACCTTGTCGGGTTGTTGGGGCATGATATAGCCCAGTGCATATTCGTTGTAAACTACCAATCTTATTTTATCCATGTCGATGTCAATTTTGAATTGTTTTTTTATTTCCCTCTGGTCGGTTCTTTTCCCGTTTGAACCGCCTTGGGGTTTTATGGATGCGGTTTACAGCTGTCGGTACAGCTTCATACGACGGCTTTTCCTGCCAATTACTCTTTCACAGAAAGGAAGAATTTGCAGGAAATGCACTTCAAGCCGGAGGATCAAGCGCGACAGCAGACCTTTGCATCTGATAAAACCAAGGCCGGTGCGGCGGGAATGAAGCCAGAAAGCGGTAAGAGATGAATTATAAAAGATATGTTCTATGGAGCTATAAAAGAAAAAGATTACCGATAATTTACCGGTAATCTATAATAGGGAGATGTCTTCTTGAAGAAGATGACATATATAAGAGGTTGTCCGTCTTTAGTTGGATAGTGAGAGATCTTTAAGCATGACAAACTCCTCTTCAGTCTCATTGATAACCTTAAATCCAAGTTTCAGATACATTCGGGCGGCATAGTTCGCCTTTTGTACGGATAGAGAGACGCGGCTATATCCTTTGCTCTCAAGTAATCGAAACATTTCACGCATAAGATGGCTTCCTATGCCTTTACTCCTGTATTCCTTATATAGGGATATGGAGAGCGATGGGGTCCTGTCATCCACATGTCCGTAATCATTCATAATACGTACCCATACTGCACCGACCACTTTCCCTTCACAGTCTGCGACCAGACAAAAGTCATCTTTTTTCTTTCCGAAGTCCTCAATATACAGTTTCAGTTCAGGTAAATCCACCACGTCCTTTGAGGGCGGTTTGACTCCTTCAGGGATATAAATCGCTTCGTAAAGAAATTCTCTTAGCAAATGGTTCTCACTACCTTGCAAATGGCGTATTATATAGTTGGTCGATCCGTTCATTCTTGTTCACATTTTCTTTTCAGGTCAGCTATATACCGCTTCTGTTGTAATTTCAAATACAACAATGCAAAAGGATATAACCACCATTTCTTCAGGTTAATTGACTCTGTAAAAATCACTTCCGTTCCATTTCCAGCCCGTCTGAAATATCCCGTCCACTCCCCGGAAAAGTTCACATTATCCATAAGAAATGAATATTTTAGAAAAGGCTCTATAACAGTAACAGTAAAACAGGTTACATAGCCTTCATTACTTATCTCCCTGAAATGACGCTCGTCGGAAACTTCTATGTCCTTTATGTCACTTCGCCATGAATAGTCGTAAAGTGAAGTGACAGAATGCCAGACAGATTCCAAATCAGCCTGTATAAATGATTTTATCGTAGTTCTTATCATGGGACATTTTTATATTTCTCTTACCGTTTTTTCCAGTCCTCTCTGGTAAGCAAAGTAAAATGTTCTGTACGGATATCTCCTAACGGAGAAGTTTTTCCTTCTTCTGTGTGATGGAACTTGAATCCACATTTTTCCATTACCCTGCGGGATTTGATATTTCCGTCATAATGTCCACACCAGACCCGTTTCACATCAAGTTCGAGGAAGCAACGCTTCAACAAACGTTGTACGGCTTCCGGTATAAGTCCCTGTCCCCAATAAGGAACACCTATCCAATATCCTATTTCTGCATCTCCATCCTTCATCTCCGCACTGTGTACGCCATCAGCGAACATAATTCCGACACTGCCTATCGGTTCATTGGTTTCTTTCAATACTACAGCGTATGTCTCGGGTGCAGAAAGGATATCGCGTATTATTTCTCTGCTGTTTTCCACAGATGTATGAGGAGGCCATCCGGCAATGGGGCCGATAGCAGGATCTTTGGCATAATTATAAAGAGACTCTGCATCGTTTTCTGTCCAGGGACGAAGTATCAATCTTTGTGTTTCCATATTCATCGCTATACAAGTAATTTATTGATTTCCTGCTGCAAGCGATCCAAGAACTTTGCAGCATGTGCCCCATCCATTTGAGTGTGATGGAATTGGAATGAAACCGTCAGTGTCGTCCTGAAGAACCCCTTACGGTACTTGCCCCATATCATAAACGGATTGTTGAAGATACCGCTGTACATACCTACCGCACCGTCAATTTCATATTGGGCCAGTGCGGAAGTTCCTATTACCATGCTTTCAGTCAAGTCGTGGTTCTCACAGCTTTGTGCTACTTCCGTTGTCAATTTCAGATAATCTTCATTGAATAGCTGCAAATCATCAGAAAAGGGCACATCGCATGAACTGACCTCATTGTCCTTGTTCATAACAATGGTATTAACCGCAATGGCATCATATTGCATCAATTTGTCTCCGACAGGCAGCATATAAAATTCCTTGATACCGCTTGCCGCCTTGCCGATGCACCAGCACATCAGCATATTGAATTTCATACCTGACTTTTTGCTGATTTTGACCAGACGACTGACATCCAAAGTCTTGAAAAATGTAACCATCGGCATCGGGGCTTTCATCCAAAGCTCAAATGCGTATGCACGGGTGGTTTCTTTGGGATTTATTTCTCTCATAGTGCGTCTTTCAAATTTTCAATCATTTTTCATGCTTCTCCAGATATTCTCTCATGGCCTCGTTGACGATGTCACGGAGAGACATGTTCTTTTCGATAGCCAGGAATTTCATGCGGGTATGCACGCTTTTGTCGATGACGAAATTGCAATGTACCGCCGGTTCCTTTTCCGCCTTGGCCGGAACCGTTTCTTTCTTTTGCGGGGATTTTTTGGTTGATGAAAGCAGCCCGTCAAGGCCGCTTTTCATACCGTCTTTCAATAAATCGCTTTTGCCCATATTGTTTTTACTTTAGTTTTAGTACCTCCAGCGCCAAGTCCATATAATCCTTGGCCCCGTTGCTGTTTTTGTTATACTCGAAAATGTTCAGACCCTTGATAGGAGCTTCCGCCAGAGCCACGTTGTCCCGGATGACGGTCTTGAACACCTTGTCGCAGAAAGAATCGTTGATGAGCTCGGACACGCTTTTGTTAAGCGTCTTGCGCTTGTCGAACTGGGTGATCACGATACCTCCGATGCTCAGTCCCGGATTCAGGCGTTCCCTGACGATTTTAACCACATTCGTAATCTTTGCCATACCGCGCATGGCGAGGAACTGTGCCTGTACCGGGATAATCAGGAAGTCCGATGCGGTAAGCGCATTGAGCGTGAGCAGTCCCAGCGATGGCGGACAGTCAATCAGTATATAGTCGAATTTCCGGCTGTCAAGCAGCTTCGCAATCAGCCCTTTCAGTATCAGTTCCCGGCCAGGTTCGTTGATAAGTTCCGATTCGGCAGCCGACAGGTCAAGGCACGAGGGAACGATGGCAAGGCCGTTGTTCAGTTCGACCAGCGGCAAAGGGTATTCGCCCTTCATCGCCCCGTACACGGTCTGTTCTTCCTCGATGGACAGGCCGCAGGATTCCGTGAGGTTTGCCTGACCGTCCATGTCGATCAGGAGCACACGTTTTTTCTTCAGCTGCAGTGCGGCAGCGAGATTTATGGTAGTGGTTGTCTTTCCGACCCCACCTTTATGATTCAGAACTGCTATAATTTTTGTCATGATTCAGAGTCTTAATGTTCTGGTACAAAGATAATACTATTTTTAGTCTTCACTACAATTAGTATTTACTATTTTACTACTATAACATATTTTAGTATCGTAGTATTTACTACTCTACTAAAAGACTTAGCCACTAAATGTAGTATCTACTATTTTTCGTAACCCGGGATTTACTAATCTCCTAAATTACTACAATTAGTAAATACTACATCCGTGACCGTTTTCCGGAAGATGTCAGAACGGAAGGTCTTCCTCCCCGTCCTGTGGCATGTCCGCCGGAGGAACTGGTGCGTTATCGGCAGCTGCGGCTTGGCCGTCGGCTTCGGAGGTTGTACCTTCCCGCTTACCGGTATTGATGAACTCCAGGGCATCCGCCGTGATGGAGAGCTGGATCTGGCTGTCGCCGTTTTTGTCCTTCCACAGTGAAGTTGACAATGTTCCCCCGACAAGGACCATGCGCCCTTTGGTGAGGTATTCGGAGAGGCGGATATGGTTTTCCTTGTTGCTGCGTACCCTTACCCATGTGGTAACGGCGTTTCCGTGCGAGAAGTCATCTACTGCCATGTCAAAAGCAATAAACGAACCGTGTGTACCCTCGATAACCTGACAATCCTTTCCGATGCGACCGATAGTGTGAATGTATAGCATAATTTGAAAATGTTTTGCGGCAAGGTGGTTAGTCCTGCCATTACCTGTGACTTTGTTTTTTTCTTCCCTCTGGTCGGATCCTTTCTGCCGGACCGCCTTGGGGTTTTATGGTGCATGACAAGGATGTCGGTACAGCCCATTCGACGTTTTTTTGAAGCAAAATACTCTTGCCCGGCAAGGAAGATTTTCCTTCAAAATGCACTTCAAAACGGAAGAATCAGGCGCGACAGCCTACATTCGCACCTGATAAAACCTACGCGGCGGCAGGCAAGGTATGACGAGAGAAGGTAATCCCGATACAGATATAAAAGGCAGAATTGTCCCTATATAAGGGGATGTTTATAAAAGTGATGAATGACGGCTTGGGCGGGTAAAAGAAACGGTCTGCCGGGCAAACAAAATGGGGACTCTTTCTGCCTGTGACATGCCGGAGGCACGACGGACGGCACAAGCAGAATGTGTCACCGTTTGCCCACGACGCCGTCGGCCCGGAAAGAAAAGCTATGGACAGAAGGCGGAATGTGCCGGAGCAACAACCAGGCAGGATGCCCATATAGCGGAATACCGGTTGTTTCGACAGGTCGAAGCTCCGGCATGAAGCGGTATGATGCAGACTGCCGTTGATCGGGCACAGCCTTCCGTACCTTGGAGTGGAGGGCGGACCGCGGCACAGACATCATACCTTAATTTTCGGGTGGGGAAAGCCGGATAGAAAAGGATTCAATTTTGAAAGATGTAGATCTTGATGTAATAACACATGTATTTACAATTGTTTTATCATATTTGAAATAGCTGTTGCACCGAGCGATAATACATTATTTGAAACCGACTGGGAATTTGATTTATCTTCATTTAAGCCGAAATACTCAAAAGCCCTTTTTTTGTCTTTATCTAATTTCTTACTATTTCGATGAAGCATATAGGAACGTAAGGATTGAAGATTCCTGAGAAATACAATAAAATTGTAGCCTTCAATATTGAGTGTTTCTAAAATTCTATCAAGATGTGATAAGGGTTTTTCTTTAGTTGATTCCTTAGTTTTTTCACCATTTACTACTTTTTCTTTGATTTCAGTTTTAGCAGGAATAATCATTTCCATCATTTCCAAATCAAGGCTTTCTTGTAGCAATAGTGATAAATATTTTACAAGGTCAGTAAGAGCTTCATAATCATCTCTATTTAGAATACAAATTTGATTGAAATATTCTGCCTGGATTCCATTTAATGACTTAAACAGTTTCCAACCATACTTCTCCTCCCATTTAGCGACAAAGGTTTTATACAAATCTCGAAAGACAAAGTCTATAGACTGTGCAACACCATTCCATTTGCCTTCAATTATCGTTTTTTGAAAAAGTTTGCTAAATGTTCTGCCGTCAGGAGTAATATTAAAACCTTTCCATATACATTGTTCGCGATAAGGAAGGTCTTGAATATCACGTAAAAACACCACCACATAATCATTATGGTCATTATCGCACCTTAAGGTGAAGTTAGGACTTATGATACGTAATTCTTCTATACGGCATCCTTGATAATTATAATACGCTTGTACTTTTTTATCAAAAAAAACAGGAGTATAAGGATCTGTTGCAACCGTAGAAGCTATCGGAGCACCATTAACATCTGTTCCTATAATATAGTTGACACTTGTCTTCATCCGTTCAATAATACTTTTCAATGATTCATGGTTAAATATGATCTTACCATTAAACCAGCTTTGAATTTTAGCAAAGTGTGGTGATATACAGATTTGATAGTTAGATTTAGCATTTGGGCTGATATCCTTAAATTTACCATTTGTACATTCTATTTCGAATGGCAAATCAATAGCTCCTAAATCAAATTCAATTTCTGACTGGCAACAACATATCAAATCCATTCTTTTAGCGGCCATAAATTCTACAAGATATTGATTCAATATTTTTACAGAATCTTTGTTAATAAGGCATACAAGTTTTTTTGTATCGTTTTCAATTTTGTAATAGCAGGTATCACCATTTTCTTCTTTACTCTCAAAAAGGTTAAAATAGTAAATCAATTCTTCAGCGATTCTAATGTCCTTATAATAAGTTCTTGATACTTTGAAATCTCGTACTGTTACAAGATTTTCGAATCCTGGTTTTGCAAAGGGCCTATATGTATAATCACCCATTAAAGCTACTCTTACATCATCTTGTATGTCAGTATTCGGAGTTTTCAATGAAAACGCTGCACTTATAGGGGTCGCCAAATAAGAAACGTACTTATGATATCTTTCCACACCATCACTGCTTTCATAGTATTTCTTATATAGCCAAACCCAATCATTCTCTAAAAAATGATTAGATAGTATCTCTATATGTGATTTATGATAAAATTCTGTTTCTGTCAAGTGTTTATTCATAATGACTATTCGTTTGTGCAAAGTTACTCATTTTTATTGTCGATAAAGAGTAAAAAGGTCAATATCTCACATAAATATTGATGTAATTCGCAATGTTTATAGCTTATTACCTTATTTGAATAATGCTTAATTGAGACTAATTCATTACATTTGCAATATATTGAGATAATCATCACCAAAATGGAAACGATGAAAGATATAAATCGAATTAAAGTGGTACTCGTTGAAAAGAAACGAACCAACAAATGGTTGGCAGAGCAACTTGGCAAGGATCCGGCCACGGTATCAAAATGGTGTACGAATACTTCACAGCCGGGGTTGGAAACTTTGCTTGAGATTGCCAGAGTTCTGGAAGTCGATGTAAAAGAATTGCTGAACTCTTCATTAGAAGGCGGTATTCAGATGGTAAGACTTGTCAAATAACAGAAAAATGAATTTACTTATGGATAAGAATGAACTGGTAAATAAGATACGCGGAATAGAGGGGCTGACAAATGACGAAAAATCGGCATTGATAGAGATGCTTCGCAAGCAAAAGAAATACGGACTTGTATGGGAAGACAAACCAGAAGATGTGGAGGAACGTCTTCGCGAGGAGTTGCCGATGCTGATCGAAGATACAGACAAAGCTATCATCAGTACAGATACCGATGCCCCCAATCATATCCTTATTGAGGGAGATAACCTTGAAGCTTTGACAGCTCTTGCTTATACTCATGAGGGGAATATTGATGTTATCTATATAGATCCTCCATATAATACAGGGAATAAAGACTTTGTTTACAATGATAAGTTTGTGGATAGTGAAGATTCATACCGTCATTCTAAATGGTTGTCATTTATGAATAAAAGACTTCGTATTGCTAAACAACTTTTGTCGGATAAAGGAGTCATCTTTATATCCATAGACGATAATGAACATGCACAGTTGAAATTACTTTGTGATGAGGTTTTTGGTTTGAATAATCTATGTGGAAACATAATTTGGCGGAAAAAATCAGGTGGTGGTCAAACAGATGCTTTTTTTGTTACTGAGCATGAATACATATTAGTTTATCGCAAGACTGACCAATTTATTTGGCAAGATGAAACAGTTGCTATTTCTGAAGATACTTTCAAATATATGGACGAGAGAGGTCGATATAAAATTACTCCATTAGAAAAATGGGGAAGTTCGGCTCACCGAGAAGATAGGCCAAGTATGTATTTTGCTATAAAAAGTCCAGATGGTAAGGATTATTTCCCGGTTGCACCTGATGGTTTACCAGGACGGTGGAGAGTGGGGCTTGAAAGGATGAATCGTTTAATCATGAATGATGAAATAGATTGGAGAAATGGTAAGCCACAGGAAAAAACGTATTTTACATCAATTTCTGATAAAAGAAAAGTAAATAAATCGCGTAGCATTTACTATAATATTGGCGAAACTGGCGAGGGGACCAAATTGCTAACTGATATTTTTTCGCAAAAAGATATTTTTGGTAATCCTAAACCATTAAATCTTGTAAAAGATTTGATTTCGCATAACAATCGTGATTCTACTATACTCGATTTTTTCGCTGGCAGTGGTACAACCCTCCATGCTACCATGCAACTTAATGCAGAAGATGGAGGACATCGTAAGTGTATCCTTGTAACCAACAATGAAAACAATATCTGTGAAAATGTAACTTATATTCGTAACAAACGAGTTATTCAAGGATATACGACTCCTAAGGGAGAAGAAATCCCTGGACTTACAGGTAATACGTTGCGTTATTATAAGACAGACTTTATATCGAGAGATCAAACACCTCGGAACATGCGAGCATTGGTTGCAGCCTCTACCGACTTGCTTTGTATAAAGAATGATATTTACAAGGAGGCCAAACTTGCAGGACGGAACATCAATTCGAAGATTGCTCGCTATTTTGAAGAAGGCACAGCCGTATGCTTATAATTTATGATGAACGAGCTATATCCGCCATTGCAGAAATCCTTGAAATGGTTGAATCCGGAAAAGAGAAAATCAAAGTATATGTATTTTCTCCGAGTAGTTATGCTTACGATGACGAATTTGAGGAGGTCGCGGACAAAGTACAGCTTTGTGCATTGCCGGACGCTATTTACCAGGCTTATCAGAAAGTCCTGCCTAAACGTCGCCCAAAATTCCTGCCGGAAGCAATGGAAGAAGCAGAGCAAAGTAATGATTCTGAAACCGGATTGTTTATGAGAGAAGCATAAGGAAAGGATTGATAAAAAGGAAAGAAAAATGAAAAATATACAATATCAACAGAAGGCTGTAAGTGAACTGGTGGAAAAGACCATCGGGTTACTTTCTCTTAGCGGAAATCGCCATACGCTCGTGTTCAAAGCACCAACTGGCAGCGGAAAGACAGTTATGGCTTCTGATATGCTTATGCGATTGAACGATGAATTGACTGAACGTCCAGATGCACCGTTCACTGAAGTGGCATATATTTGGATTGCACCAAACAAACTTCATGAGCAGAGTTATTTCAAGATGAAAAACTATTTTACGGAAACGAAAATTCTGCGTCCCATGATTTATGATGAACTGGATCATTCAATAGAAGGATACATACATCCCGGAGAAATTCTGTTCGTAAACTGGGAAAGCATCAATAAAGACAATGCTGTGATAGTACGTGAAACAGAACTTTCGGCTTCACTATACGATATTACCCGCCGTACACAGGAAGATAATGGTATTCCGATAATAGTAATCATAGACGAGGAGCACATGTTCGGAAGTCGCAATGCGAGAAAATCGGAAAAAGTGCTGAGCAACATCTGTCCGAAAGTGGAAATCCGTATTTCAGCCACACCTCTACCGGAATCAACCGCAAAGGCGGAAGAACAGGTTACGGTTCCACGAGAACGTGTTATTGCAGAACAGATGATCAAGGAAAGTGTCATTCTGAATCCGGCGCTGGAGTTCAATCCGATGCTTGGTACATTGAACCAGCAACTTATCAATCTTGCTTTGAAAAAGCGCGAAGAACTGGCGGATGCCTATCGGAAAGAAGGTGTGGACATCAATCCTTTGCTCCTGATACAATTGCCAAATGATGGGGAGGCAATGACTGGGGATGATAATTCGGTCAAAGAGGAAGTTCTGACCTATCTTGACAGCATCAAAGGAATCAATGTGGCAAACGGAAAGCTCGCAATATGGTTGAGTAACGAGAAGACTGACAATCTGCAAACAATAGCCAATCCTGATGATATAACAGAAGTTTTGTTGTTCAAACAGGCCATTGCTTTAGGTTGGGATTGTCCACGAGCAGCCGTATTATTGATATTCAGGAAGATAGAAAGCTTTACTTTTTCAGCTCAGACTGTAGGTCGTATTCTCCGTATGCCTGAACAACGTTTTTATCAAAATGATATGTTGAACAGAGGTTCCGTCATGATAAATAATCATTGCTGCCAACTGTTCACGCATGGGAACAGTAAAAAAGTATGAAAACTGGATATGGTCCTAAAAATAATGGACTATTTCGTGATGGATAAATTATGTTATGGATAAATTTATACTACTTCTTTTTCCCATCATTTTCATGATACATGAATTTGAAGAAATAATCATGATTGAGAAATGGATGAATAAGAACCGTTCCGATTTTGATAGGCGATTTCCAAGGATAGCACAACGTATGAATAAATTTATGGATATTGACACACGGAATTTTTCTATCATTGTTGCAGAAGAGTTTTTTATTGTGTCGATACTGACCATAACAAGTGTGTTGACCAATAATATTATTTATTGGTACTGTATTTTGACTGCATTTAGCATTCATCTTATCATACATTTTCTTCAATTTGTAATTTGGAAAAAATACATACCGGCAATTATAACGACCATTCTGTGTATCCCTTATTGCATATTTGCAATTGAAAAAGCCAGTTATATTTTAACATTTAAGGAATTATTCATCTATGCTGTTGTAGGCATTATAATCGGTGCTGTAAATCTTTTGGTTATGCATAGATTTGCATTCAATTGGTATAAAAAAGGACAATAATCAAGCAAGTAAATAATTATTCTGAGGTGTCATAATGCTAAAATGGGGGCAAATAGAATGAGAGCAAAGTAATTTGCTCTCAAATGATAACAATAAGTAAAATATCGCAAATTACTCAACCATCACCATCATTTCCTTTTTGTATTCCAAAATCTTGTCCATTGTCAGCCACTGCGGCTTTTCTCCTTCCTTGAAGCTGTCGTGCAACTTTATCATTAAATCGATTTGCCGTTCTTCATCACCTGCCCACAGGCGTTTGGGGTCTCTGCCTCCGTAATCCAAATAATACTCACAATCTGACTGCATCCTGGCTAACAGCATATATCTGAACCGTGCGTCTCGTTGCAATATATCATCAGCCGTTGTCCTTCCTGCTGTGCTTGGCTTGTTATTCGTGTTCATACTCAATTTACATTAACTTGTTATACAATCAGTCCGTTACGTCATAATAATAGCTTAACTCTTCGTCCTTCAGATTCTCAACCGCATACTGGTCTGCCTGTCTCCAGAGTGCATCATACAACGCTGCCACATTCGGTTTCGTTTTATAGTGCTGCCATATCTTGTGATTCAATACCAACACCAATTCCGTAAGGTACTTGCAGTTGCCTTTCCACTCTTCAAAGGCACGGTTGAAAGTGTCCTGAATAGCCGATAACCCGAAAATGTCGGCCGCTGAAAAATCTTCCCAAAAAGTAGTCTGTACGTAATACCCGTTCTCTGCCATAAATGCTCTGAATGTCATATCATTAAAATTTTTAGTTGTTTTTATTTCCCTCTGATACATCCTGTATCGGAAGGTTGATTATTTTTCTGCCCACAAGATTGGCGGTCTGTCAGGCAAGGAGGATGCGAAAAATACTCTTTCCGACATGTCGGAAAGGAAGATTTTTCAGCAGCAAGCATAAGCGTTCCTTGACAGGACAAACAACCGGCAATCAAACTTTGCAGAATAAATAACCGGGCTTTCGAAATAGGCGTGTAGGGAATTTCAGGCATTGCAATAAAAGGGGAAAACGTGAAATACAAAAGGCTATATTACGGAAGGCTTCGAGCATAACAAAAGCGGCCCGAAAGCCGCTTTGTCAGGAAAACAGGGATTACTTCTTGCCCTTTTTCGCTTCTTTTGCCGGTTTCGAAGGAACTTCTTCCTCCTTCTCGACAGCCGGATAGAATTTGACTGCAACCGTCACGATGCGGTTGTGCTGCACTCCATCTTTGTCAGTCCATTCTTCAGGCTTGAAGTAGCCTTCCACGGTCAGCAGCGTACCTTTGGTAAGCTGGTCAAACGACCCGGAATTTTCATTCTTGCGCCACGCTTCAATGTTCATGAAAGCGGATATGCGCTTGGTTTCTTCGCCGTTCTTCTCCTGACGGGCTACTGCCAGCGGGAAACGTGCGACACTTGTGGTGGTGAACTGACGGACTTCGGCATCTTTTGCCACGAATCCGGTTACTGCGAAATTGTTCTCGATCTTTTTCATTGCGATTGCTTTTTGAAGTTAATAAATCAGTTTTACGGTGCATAAAAAGTAGGTGCAGTAAAGGGATGCACCAAGGATAACGTATAAATACTCTTTATTTTGGGGTTCTCCCAAACCGGAGGCTTGATAAAGGAAGATTTGTACTGTTACGCCATTGGTCAAGACCATGGGTCGCGCCCGGCTGCATACTAACTTTGCAACGAAAAACGATATGGCGACTTCAATAGAAAGCAGTCACGAAAAAGAAGAGGAAAAACAATTGGCAACTGGTTAAAGGAATAATAAAGACGGACGGTGCTGTCAATGGGCACGAATTGGTTTCAACTCTCGGCTGGCATAGGAAGAAGAGCTTCTGGCGGGAAACAGCACCATGTCTCATGATTTGAAGCGGCAAGGATGATATGCCGTACTGGCAGTAAGCGTATAAGCTGCGGCGTGGGAAAGGCCGTAAGACGAAGAATTGGCAAAGGGGTGCTGGCGTATCGGTGTTGCAGCCTTTATCCGGCAAGAGAAATGAGGGAAAAGAAGGCAAAATGAAAAAAGGGCTGAAGCCCGATTGGGAGACAAAGCGGAACGGGCGCGTTATGCGAGTTTCAGCTTCTATTTTATAAAGGGATATGGCGCAGCCAAAAGAGAATATAAATGGATAATCCGGCAAAAATCATTGTCCGGCCAATGGCCATCTGCGTCTCAATGAAGTTTTGGATATAAAAGGTTATTGCGGTAAATGAAGTTACGGGCTGGAACTGAATATTCAACTCCAGTCCGTATAGTACAGAGGCTCCATGTCAGAATTGGATCATCATGATGCGGTGTGGAAAGATTTTGTTTTTGTCGCTCGGTTTTCGTTGGCATATCCAAAGATGGTGTGCCCCATAGCCGAACGTGAAATACTCGTCAAGCCGGGTCTCTTTCTTTAGACTCTCCATGCTTGTGCGAAGTTCGTTTTCGTCTTTTGAAAAAAGAAGCGTGTTAATAATTCTGAAATATAGATTTGTCACTTCGCTGCAGTAAGGGCAAAAAGGGTGTTCAATCGTTACGTTCATAATTGTCTTCGTTTAGTGCATTAGTCATGATAGATTCTCCTTCCTGGTTGAAAATCTCAATAGTCGAGTAACCATCGTTTTCTTCGGGAAACAAAAGCTCGGAAGTATCACGCAAAGCCTCACTTCTTCCATGAGAAAGACGGCTGTCAATGATATTCGAAACATCTTTGCAACGCCAGGACCGGACGATTGCCTCTGCTTCCTCATAACTGTTGGCTTCCACAGTGAAATAGTCTCTTTCCCAACTTGTGACTTTACAGTCTTGATAAAATTCAAATTTTCCCATAAGCCATGTATTCTAACGTACTACTTCAACTATATCCTCAATCCTGCCATACAGTATTGAGCGTAATGCGGTTTTGTCTATGGCATAATATTCTTGGATATGCCCGTATTGTTTGACGAAATACCGCTTGAGAACATCGGAAAAATCAAAATGATAACCGCTCAAGGCAATCCCCCGTTTGAAATAGGTGCTTTCGCTCACGTTGCGAGTAATCCAATTCTTGTCTTCTCTATTGAGTTTGCCGCCATTATTCAGATGTTCCCGCAACTTATACACTCGGCTGCCTTGTAATGTTGCCAGCTCCGGAACATCCCATTGAACGAATTTTGTTGCTATCTGTGCCATATTGCTTAATCATGAATAATAATCTCATCTCGGAATACTGAAATCTCTTTGCCGCTTTCAAGGCGGACAACTATGGTAGTGCCATAGTCGTCCACAATTACACCTTCCGTGTAGCCTTTATAAGCCGTGGATAAAGTACAGGATAAACCTATAATATCGCTTTCGTTATCAAATGTTCTGTTGCTCATCACTATTATATTTTTATTTCCCACTTGCCTTGAGAGAAGATTCTAAAACTCACATATTCATTTTCAAATTCATAAGTTAGAATTTTAATATAGACTTTATCTTTTGCTTCCAGTGAGTCAACCAATTGGTCCATTTCTTTTTCTGGATATTCCCACCGGGAAGGAAATTCTGCATCAACAGAATTGCCATACTTGTTTGCATAACAACTGAAATTGTCATCCAAGAAAGCCTCTATCTTATTGAGGTCATTTTGGTTTTCCGTACTTGCGTAGAAAATGTTTGTCGCATAATTTGCCATATAATTCTATTTTAAGTTTTCTTTTTTTCCCTCATGTAGCATTTACTACTTCAGGCTTGATTAATTATGTCGCTTCATAAGGTGTCATGGCTCTTTATGCAAGGTTTCACGACCAAATACTACCGCTAAGGTGGAGATTTTGTTGTGAACCTCAAGGATACCTTGCATACAAGAAAGACATGACAAATACCTTTGCGGCACAATTCATCAAATAGCCCGAAGTCGAATGCTTATAGGGACAAATATTTACTCGTAACTTATAAAGGAATATATTGCAGCGAAAAGAGAAAGGACGGAGTCAAAGGGAGTCCACTTTCTGCTGTCTAAAAAGGGAGTGGCAGAGTGAGCAAAAACAGTTTAGTTTAGTCCATTAGCCTATATATATGCTAAACTAAAGTAAACTAAAAATAGACAAATATTTGATTGCTTGGATGATTATTTTTAACTTTGCACATATTGATACCGATCATTGAAAACAATACTTTTCTCTTTTCGCTGCGAATTCCTGGATATATGAAAAAACATATATTGAATCAGGATGAGAAAGCATAGTAATAGCTTGGATTGGTGCTTTGATTGCAAGCAAGTGAAAGGAATGAAAAGTAATGCAAACAAAAAAACGAGGATTTACCTAAAAAACCATTTTTGTTCCTGATTTGTTTCTTGTTTCAGAAACAAAATTCATAAACTACTCATTTACAAATGGTTAAATAGTTATATATTAAATTTACCAGATTTATCATATCTGATTTTCTCATAATGCCCGGCCTTGGCCTTACGCAGTAGCCTGCTCCGGCACAACTCCTTGAGGTAGTTCATCACCGTGCGCTCGCTGACATTCTGCTGTTCCCTGCCTGTGGTGATAGCCGTTTTCGTGTCGAACGTGTCCGGCAGCAGCGAGAGCAGCACCTTGGGCGGATCCTCGCACATGTCTTCCGCCACGAACGAGCGGATGCGGCGGTACGAGTCCTCGAAATAACCGTTCAGTCGGATGGCGGCTTTGACGGAAGCCAGATCCACAAACTGCAGATGGCTCTCGCCGGAAGCATACCGCAGCACCTGCATGAGCAGGGCCAGCCGTGCCACCTGCGCCGGATGCTTCATCTCACGGCTGTCCACCTCGGCATCGTCCTCTATCCGGTTGATGCGTTCCACTTTCCTGTTCCACCATGAGAAGAAATACTCTTTTGCCTCCCTGTCCATGGACAGCACATGGGGCGCCTCTCCCGTATCATAGTCAAGGGCAAGAACCTTGAAAAGTATCTGCTCCCAGCGTGCCGCTGCCAGAGATGCCCTGTCCTCCCCGCCATCATCCCAATCAGTCCATTTTGACACTTCACGGGATTTGGGCAGCACGAACAGGATACGGTCGAGCAGTCCGTTCTCCTCGAAGCCTTTCGTGAGCAGTTCGTGTACACGCTTGGTCTGCGTGGTTCCGACGATATTGATGCATGGCTGTTCTATATGTACGGGTACAGTGTTGCCGACCCTTGTCACATCCAGAGCACCGCCGCTCCATGCCGTGAGCAGCTGCTCTATGAGCTGTCCGTTGGTATAGCGGTTGGCAGAGTTGAACATCCCCATGATCTCGTCCACGAGGATGACCACGCTACGGGGATTGTTGTTGTGCGTCAGCAGGAGCGATTCGGGGGTGAAGTCGGACACGACGGTACGCCGCAGTACGGGCTTCTTCCCGTTTTCCCCGGCAGCTTTCCATGCCTCCAGTTCCGACTCATACGCCCTGAACAGGGCATAGTCGTGCTTCCGTATGGGACGGTATGCCGCCTCCAGCGGCGGTGTCTTGCCCAGTCCTGGCCTGCCCACGAGGATGATGTAGAGGGCGGCATTGCTCTGCCATTCGCCTTTGATGCGGATACGGTAGGTGCCGCCCAATGCCGCAGATACAGCCGAAATCATGGCAGTCGCTATGAACTCTGTCTTGTAGTTCTCGTACCGGGCCATGTCAAGGATGACGGATTGAACCGTCTGCGGGAACACTTCCAGAGGGAAGCCGGTGTCTTCGGTATGTTCCGCCTCCATGCGGATCATGTTGCACAGTTCAAGTCGGGTGTGTGTCATGTCAGCCATTTCTCTTCTTGCAATAGGATGTCACACTCTCGGATTTCCCTCCCGTCTGCACACGCCGGACATCCGACCTGGCATACATGTTCTTGTTGCCCACCTTGACAGGCACAAGGTAGCCCCGCTTTGCCCACAGGTTGAGTGTGCCCTCGCACACGCTCAACAACTCACGGACCTGTTTCGTATTGAGCCATGTCTCTTCCGCCTCACGCTTCATGGCGGCATCCCGTTCCTCCTGCTGCGCCATGATGGTGCGCTGCACGATGGACTCGGCAAACATCTTAAGGTCGGCGGGCGTGACTTCCAGTTTCACGTTCGCGCCCTGTTCGACCAGACTTTCTATGGTGATCATAAATATCAGTTTTGAAGTTTGTGAAGACCATCTTCAAAAGTTCCCTGATGCCCCGCTTCCGATGGCTTATAAAAGAGAAGCACCGCCGACCTTAGGGAAAAGGTTGACGGTGCAAAAGTATATGGGAATTGAAACGGATTGATATATAAGGCCTTGTCTTAAATTGTCATGACAATTCAAGTCTGCATGACCATGTAAAACGGCTCATTTTGCCTTATCCGGCGGCCGTTTCCGCTTCATCATCAGAGATGATTTTCTTGATTTCTGCCGCCAGTGTCCGGAACAGTTCCCGGTTCTCGTCGCTTTCGATGAGCGGGGCGGACTGGTCCCTGCCGTCTTTGATTACGTGCTTTGCCGTCTTCAGGAAGCCGACCGCCTGCCGTATGGCGCTCTCGCTTTTCAACGAGGGCAGGTCGGGGAATTGCAGTGCCATCCCCACGCTGTACTCCTTGGCGGCGTGCATGCCTGCAACTAGCCCCAGCTCTTTCAGCACATAGAACGGCAGTGCCTGGTGGACCGCGCTCGTGTTTATGGAGACGAAACGGCGGATGCATTGCAGGACTTCCTCCCTGTTCCCGCACTTGAGATAATCCGCAAGCGGCCGCTCCTCTATCTTCTTCTTTCCGGCCGTCCGCTGCGCCTGCGGCACCGTACCGCTGCCGGAGTCCGTTGCTGTCGGACTGCCTTCGGTATCACCGCCTCCCATCCCGTCCTTTAAGGACTGCAAAGCCCATTCGCCGATACCGCCTTTCTCGATGGCACCTTTCATGGCGAAGTGGCTGTCCCAGTCTTCCTGCGTGCGGAAGCCGTTCTTTATGGACACCTCGATAATCTGCCTGACGACAATGGAGCAACCCATCCTTTCGGCGTTCCCTGCCTTGGGATGTTCCGCCTGCCTGCTGACCATGTCCACCATCGCCTCGAAACTTTTGCCGTAGTACAGCCAGCTCAGCACGAGAGGGGCGGACAGGGTTACGCAGCGTTTTCTCAGACTCTGTCTGAAAATGTATTTCATCCTGCCCCATAAGGAGGACGGAGGAGCCGCATCCTCTTCCCTCTGTTTCCTGTAAAGTTCCACGATCTGCCCCGGCACTGCGTTCTCCTTGAAATGAAGGCCTATGTTCTCGAATCCGTCCGTGCTGTCGTCACACCATGATATCTGCCATTCCTTTTTGATGCCGGGCAGCTGCTTGAATATGGCCCGGCATACGGCAAGGTACTGCACCTCGTTCCCGTCCGCCATCATTTTAGCGAAGCGGCGGTATTCCTCCCTGTGCGCGTCCTTCCACTGGAGAATGTCCGCCTTGAACTGTTCGTATGTCTGTTTCTGCCCGTCCATATTCGTAGGATTTTTGGGGTATAAGATAATAAAAGAGGAATATGACAATCAGTCTAAAAGGCTCACCAGCTCCTTCTTCATCTCGTCGTCAATCTTGCGGTACCGTGCGAAGGCCCGGCTCCCTTCCGAATGTCCCGACATGGAGGCTATCAGGTTCGGGTCCTTGACCTGTCGGTACAGGTTGCCGATGAATGTCTTGCGTGCGGTATGTGTGGTCGCCACCTCGTATAAGGGTTTTGCCACGTCCTCCCTTGTCTTCGGGTCGAGGACTATGACCGTACGGTCGATGCCCACATACTTGAGTATCTCCTTTATCTTCTTGTTGTAGCCGAAGTGCGAGAACCGGGGGAGCAGGGCGCTCTCCAGATCCTTGTAGCGTTCCAGTATGTCCCGTGCTTTTTGGTTGAGCGGCACGCGCACTGTATTGGCATGTTCCATCTTCGTCTTCTGCGGGATGTACTCCACGAAGCCGTCCACGATGTTCGCCTTGGTCAGCCTGTTCAGGTCGCTGACACGGCACCCTATCAGGCACTGGAACATGAAGATGTCACGATAGACCGGATAGGTTGCTCCCATGCCGCTCAGGTCGGCATAGTACACCTTGTCCCGCTCCTCGAGCGTCAGGTAGAACGGGTCGCCGTACATCGGCCGGGCAATCTGGTACTGGTCAAAGGGATTGTTCCTTGTCAGCCCGCGCTTGACGCACCACTTGATGACGGTGCGGATGCGGTAGAGGGAGCCCGACATGCTGTTCTCGGAACGCTTCTGTTCGACGTTGCGGCGTACCTCATTCCGGTAGAATACGGGGTACATGTCCACGTACTTGTGTTCCTCCTGCATCCACAGCTTGAAGTCCCTGATGTCGTCTGCTGTTATGGTATCAATACACAGATGGAAGCCCCGCTGGTGCAGCACCTCGTGGCGGAAACGCTTGTAGCGCAGCACTTTGTTGAGATTGTCGAGATGGTGTTTGCGGCTTTCGTCCGCGAGCGGGGTCTCCTCGATGTATTTCCGTATCTGGTACGAGAGCAGGTATTCGTCGGCCCTGTTGCCGCCCCTCGCGTTGATGTTGGGATGGTGGTATTCCTCTATCAGGCTTTTGAGCCAGCTGCTGTCCACGCCCCGGTGGTACTCTTTTGTGATAAGGTGGGTGATCTGCTGCACGTCCTTGTCGAAGGCCATCTTCTTCTCCTCCGACACCAGTGCCACGCGGGGCTTGTAGCCCTGCCGTTCCGGGCTCCAGTGGTTGGGGTTGATGGACAGTTCGCTCGCTGCCTTGATGTCCACGCCGCCGATGTCCCGTACACGGAAATAGACCCGTGCCTGGTCGGTGATGTTGTTCTTGGCGGCGGTCTTCCGGATGAATGCGGTCACTTTCATATATATGTCCTCCTTTCTGTCTTAGTCTATCATTTCCACAAGCCTGCGCTTCATCTCATCGTCTATCGTGCGGTAGCGGCTGAACGCCCTGCTGCCCTCCACATGCCCCGACATGGAGGCGATAAGGTTGGGGTCGGGCACCTGCCTGTAGAGGTTGCCCACGAAGGTCTTGCGTGCCGTGTGGCTGGTGGTCACCTCGTACAAGGGCTTCTGCACGGTGTTGTATCCGTGCGTGTCGAGGATGGTCACCATCCTGTCTATGCCGCAACGCTTCAGCAGTTCCCGTATGCCGAGGTTGTAGGCGTGTATCTGCCTGAACGGGAACAGCCTGTCGGCATTGGCATCATATCGTTCCAGTATCTTCAACGCCTTCTCGTGCAGGGGTACCCTGACAGTCTTCGCCTCGCATTTCTTCGTCTTCTGCGGCATGTATTCCAGAAAACCGTCCTTGATGTTGGCCCTCGTGAGCCTGTAAAGGTCACCCACGCGGCAGCCGACATAGCAGTGGAACACGAAGATGTCACGGATGACGGCCAGCTTCGGGTTGTCGTTCAGGTCTGCGTCATACAGGATGTTTCTTTCTTCGGAAGTGAGAAAGAACGGGTCGCCGTAGATGGGCTCCTTGCAGCCGTAGAGCACATAGACCTCATTGTCGGAATACTTCATCTTCTTGCACCAATGCAGGAAGGTGCAGAACAGGTTCATGATGTTGATGACGGTCGTACCGGAAAGCGGTCTCGGCCTGTGGTTGATGAGCATGCGGGGAGCGTAGAAGTCGGGATATTCCTGCCGCAGCAGGTGTTCATTTATCACATAATCCCGGAAAGCGTTCATCTGCTCCAGAGAGACGGTTTCTACGAAGAGGGTGAAGTCCGCCTCGCCCAGTATCTCCCGGCGGTAGTCGTGGTAGCGGGTCATCTTGCGCTCGAAACGGACGATATGCTCCTTTGTCCTCTCCGCGCCGTCAAACTTCTCCAGATACTCATGGACACGGGCGAGAAGGTTCGGGTGGTTGCGCTCGAAGGCGCGGGAGGGGTACAGCACATCCTCAATGACCTGCCTCATCCACCTGCTGTCCGCCTTGTCCGTGAAAGTTTTCTCCACCCGCTCGATGATGGCGGCGATCTGTTCCGGCAGGCGTTTCTGCTCGGCGGCAGGCACGGCTGTCGTGCGCCTGTAGCTGAGGGTGTCGGTGTCCCAATACCTGTCTTGCACTTCAAGTGGGGAAACGACCTTTATGTCCACATTCTTATCTCTGACCCGGAAGCAGATGTTCGAGACCTCGGGGGAACACTTTTTCAAATAGACGGTAACTTTCATCGGCGTTGCTTTTTCGGTTATGCGGCAAAGGTATAATAAATTCCCGTAAATGTTCCCATATATCCCGAAGAATCTTGCAACGGATTAAGACAAATTAAAAAGTCGTTCCCGAATCTGATACCACATAAAGCACAGAAAATCAATGGTTATATTTGCAGATGTTTAGTTCTTTTTTTCATTTCGAGCTGTATCCGACTCCCCGAATATCATATATTGCAGTTCCACGCTTTCTTTTTTATCCCCTAATTATAACCCGCCATGTCGGAGCCGGGTGGCAACAGACTTTTATAATTATGAAAAAAATGCTTGCTTTATTGGCCGCCTGTCTATGGTTGGCGGGGTGTAGTGGTGATGGACCGGATGGAGGGTCGGGGAATTTGAATATTGTATTCGACTGTTCAATGCCGCTGCAGGTTGTTGCCGGTGAAACCTGTGAGGTTGGATATACGTTGGAAGGGGCGAGTGAAAATGCACGAGTGAGGGTTGTCGCTCCGGACGGCTATTGGGTTGATGTCATCGAAACGAATCACTGGTCGGGGAAAATCGTTATCTATCTGCCCGATACTGCGACGGACGAGCGGATTGTCGTAATCCTCTCCGATGAAGGGAACGAGACAGTAAGCCGTTATATCGATTTAGAGGTCAAGGCGAAATCGGATGTTGTTTTTGATCTTTCCGCCAACTCCTACCTTATCGAGGCTGAAGGCACCTCTTTGCAAGTAACGCTTATTACGAACATCGATTACACGGTTGAGATTGCTGAGAAAGATCGGACGTGGATCAGAGTGGAGACCTCCCGTACCGATCAGCGAGAAGAGTCGCTCGTATTCTCTTTCCGCCCCAATTCCGATGTGAAAAGCCGCCAGGCTACGGTTAGACTGGTGGATTCCGAGGGGAATTTACTGGACAGTATCTGTTTTACACAGGCTACTTCGGGCTCTGTCAACGTCAGACTCGAACGTGCCGATGTCTGGACCCAGGTGATTTGGTTGTCCGGCTCGTGTGCATCCGATGTTGCGCAGGCGGGCTTCCGTTATCGGAAACAAGGTGATAAAGAGTGGGTGGAAGTTGCCGGAGCGGGTTCGATCAACGATTTTTCCGCACATGTAGAAGCCGAACCGGAGACGACCTACGAGATAATGGCCTGCTGGCGAGATGAGGAGAGTCGGATTCATATCGTGACTACGCTGCCCGCATTGAAACTCCCGAACGGCGACTTTGAAGAGTGGAATTTCTCGGAGGAGGGGGCGTTTTGGGCAACTTCAATCGTGAGGGGTTACCCAGAGATGGGATTGCCCCAACCGACGATTCGCCCCGGGAGTTCTGGGAAATATGCCGTGAAACTCCAGAAAGAAGAGTGGGATAGTATAGTAAAAGATTTATATGGAGGGCATATTTTTACTGGGATAAATGTAGATCCTGCTGCTGGTAGTGGTGTTATTGGGGTGCTTTCAATGCTTTGGAATATTTACGGACAGCTTTTCGAAGCGACACCGACTGCTTTGCGGGGGTGGTTGCAATGCAGGAACGTGATGAGTACAGATACGAAGGAGCAGGAGGCGACAATTAGGATCGCATTGGGAACATGGTCTCCGGTACCAGATCATGACGTTAAAATCCCGGAGCATCCTGTTGTTGATCAATATCTTGAAGAGGCCTTGGATCCATCCTGTTCCGATTTGATTGCTTACGGTGAATTGCAAGTGGCTGAGGATGTCGATTGGCAGCAATTTACGATTCCTCTGGAGTATTTGCGAACAGACCGGAAGCCGACTCACCTGATAATTACCTGTGATGCAGGCTCCAGAATCCTTTGCCTGGATGATTTCGAGCTGCTTTACGATTATAATTTTTAACTCGAAAATAAAAAACTATGGAACAGAAAAACGGACAATCGGTTTATGAAGTAATGACCAAGTATGCCGGAGAGGTGATTGCGGAGATGGCGGGTGAAATTTTTACGACCCGCAATTTTATCGAGGCATTTGCCGATAAACATGAAATTATCTATGTCGAGTTATTATTTGCGGCCTATAAAAACGATCGGTCGCGTGTATTTCATCGGGTTCATTCCCAAATCGGAGCGTATTTGTCCGAGAATCAGGAGAAACTCGACATAAAGAAGACACGACGGTTGATGACTCGTAATCCGTTCGGACGGGAGAATGAAGTGCAGGAGTGGCGGAAGAAGGAGTGATTTTAGTGAAATAGTGGGTGTTTTAGGCTTGAAGCAGGCTTCTAATTAAATTGCTAAAAGTGTTTAATACGATGGATGCTTTTGTGGAAATTTTACTTGGGTTAACACTTGCGGGAATAGTTGTGTTACTTGTATGGCGGAGGCACTTGAAGAAGAAAAAGGATAATATGCGAAAGGAATCCTTGTCAAACGATGAATGTGCGTCGGCGGTTGATTTGACTTTATTTCCGGAGGTAAAAGATAATTCCGAAGAGTCGTTGTTGATCCATTGTCCTGCTTGCGGATTGGAGGTGTCGCGTTATGCTCCGACATGTCCCCGATGCGGACATTCGATTTACTTGATAAGGCCTCTCCAACAGGAAACGGTGATAAAGGTTATTCCGACGGATCAGAGGAAACCCGAATCGACCCGGGAAACCACTGGATGTCTCTCTTCTTTTTTCGGTTATGTTTCTTTGGTAGTAGGAGCCGTTTTGTTTAATTTTATCGGTTATTTTATCGTTCTCGTTATTTTAACCCTTTGTGGGGTATTTAGTTTCGGAGAAGCGGTGTTTTTATTGCTCGTTGGAATTGTGTTGGCTTTTCTGTTTTGGCCGCTTGTCGCGTCATTTGCATTGCTGAATTTTCTCGATTGATATAATACGATGGAATTTTACGGATAAAATGAGGTGAATAAATGCATAGCGGCGACCTTTTAAGGTCGCCGCTATGCATTACCATAACATTATTCTATTTTTCGAGCCGGCCCTTGTACTTGTCGATCTGGCGTTTGAGCGCTTCGATCGAGAGATCGACCGCCTCCTCGAAACTTTTGCCCCGGCTCTCGGCCACCAGGTCGTCTCCCGGAATATGGAGGTTGATCGTGGCGACTTTATTTCCGAGTTCGTGGTCTTTATCCAGTTTCAATATGACGTCGGCTCCGATAGCCCGTTCGACAAAACGGTCGAGTTTGTCCATTTTGTGCTCTACGAATTCGACCAACTTCCTGTCGGCGTCGAATTTTACGGATTGAATTTGTACGTTCATAATACTATGTTTTATAAGGTTCGTTATCTGCGGAACTGTGCTCCGGCCGATCAATTCTGTTGTTTTGTTTGCTCCGCTCCGTTTTTCTCGCGCGGGTGAGCTTTGGAATAGATCTCCTGCAACTTGGCGATGCTGTTGTGCGTATAGACCTGCGTCGCCTGCAGGGACGCATGTCCGAGCAATTCTTGTATCGCCCTCATGTCGGCGCCGTTGTTGAGCAATTCGGTGGCGAAGGTGTGCCGGAGTACGTGCGGACTCTTTTTGCCCTGAACGCCGCCCTGTCGCAATTGGCTCTGTACGGTCCGATAGACGGTGCTGCGGGAGATTCGTTTTCCTTGCTGATTTAAAAATAGTGCTTTTTCTTTAGAAATGCAAATTCCCTGCCGGTCAATTTCGTCCAAATAGTGCAAAATTTTTTCCCGGACGGGCGGCAGGATCGGGACGATACGCTCTTTATCGCCCTTGCCGCGGACTTTGAGTGCGGTATAGTCGCCCGAGAAATCGTCGCGGTCGATACCTACGAGTTCCGCAAGCCGCAGTCCGCAACTGTAAAACAGGAGAACGATGAGCGAATTTCGGACAAATTTGAATTCCGGACTTTCGCTCTCCCGGTCCAGTTCGTCGAGAATCCCCTCCATGCGTGTCGAGGGAACGAATGCCGGGATTCGCCGGGAGGTTTTCAGTGCGTGGATGCGGTACATGACCTCTTTGTCGATTCGCCCCGTACGGTGGAGGTAACGGAAGAAACTCCGCAGGGAGGAGAGCTCCCGGTTCATCGAGGCGGCTCCCAGATGTTTTGTTTCCGTACGGTGCACGATCCATTCGCGGACGTCTTCCACGGTGATTCGCCGGGGATCGAAATCCGCTTCCGGAACATCGAGCCACTCAAGGAAGTTTGTCACGTCACGGCGGTAATTCTGCACCGTCAATGGGGAAAAGCGGCGGACCGTCGCTAAGTATTGCAGAAATTCTTGGAGCATGAAACAAAGATACTGTTTTTCTGTCGCATTTATAGAACGCGATCGGAGAAGAAATGCGTACGGACCCAATGGGAAAATTTTGTCATCCGGAAAAGAGGAGCGTCGTCGGACAGTGCGAAGGGGTGTGTCGGAGTATTGCGTTCGTCAGGGATGACGCCTTGTATGGAAAAAGCAAAACCCCGTCAGAGGAAACTCTGACGGGGTTTCTGGTGCCCAGGACAGGAGTCGAACCTGCACGCCTCTCGACACACGCACCTGAAACGTGCGCGTCTACCAATTCCGCCACCTGGGCATCATGGAATTACGGTGTGCAAAAGTAATACTTTTTTCTTAAATGCAAATATTTTGGGGCGATTTTTTCGAAAAAAACTACTTGTTGAAGTATTTATAGTGAAAAATCAGCAGATAAACCACGGCTACCGAGATATAAGCATCGGCCAGGTTGAAAACTGCACCGAAGAAGTAGTTGCGGCTATCGACCAGGAAATCGAGGAATCCGGGAACGCTGTTCCACTGAAAGAGCGGAAAGTAGAACATATCCACGACTTTGCCCATCATGAATCCTGCGTAGTGGCCTCCGAAATGGGCGACCGTGTCGGGTGTGGAGGCCGAGAAGATCAGCCCGTAAAAGGCGCTGTCGATGATGTTGCCGATCGCTCCGGCCAGAATCAGCCCGAATCCGATCAACACTCCTTTGGGCGCTTTTTTGCGCATGAAATGGCGAATCAGCCAGATCAGTGCGACGACCATGCCGATCCGGAAAAGACCTAAAATCAACTTGCCCCAGTCCATCGTTCCCGGCGTGGCGATGTGCATGCCGAAGGCCGCACCTTTGTTTTCGATGAAGTAGAGCTGAAACCAGTCCGGGATGAGTATGATGGCCTCTCCCAGAGTCATGTGGGTTTTCACCCATATCTTGAGGGCCTGATCGAGGATCAGCAGCAGAATGACAAGGAGTGTGAGTTTTTTTCCGTTCATGACGCTTGTTTTGGATAGGGGCAAATTTACTTAAAAAAATCGGTTTTTGACAAAAAAGATAGTTTGTGGGTTTCAATTATTCGTATTTCCTAAAAAATACTTACCTTTAATGGCTGAATTTGCCATCTTATAGTATCTGCCGTGTGAAAATCCGTTCGGGATATTTTTGAAATCCTATTCGAAATGAAGTGGAAAATGGATGGCGGGCTTTGAGAGCAGGATTGTTGAATGTATTAATTTATTAATGGTTATGAAAAAAGTTTATTGGACTCTTGTCGCAATTTTCGTTGTGGCCGCTTTAGGTGGATGCGTAAATGATCCGACCGAAATGGAGAATGTGCCGGACATGAGCGCCGGAAGTCGTAAAATTCTCACCTCGGCGGAAGCGGAGGCGGGTGAGTTACTTGTGAAATTTTCGAAGGAGTCGATCGCTGCTGTCGAGGCGGGAGTGACGCGTTCCGAATCTACGCGTACGGGTATTCAACCTTTTGATGCGGCTCTGAAAGAAATTAGTGCCGTATCCGTCGAGCGGGTAATCCCTGTGGTTGAGCAACATGAGGCCGACGCTCGGGCTTCGGGGTTGCACCGTTGGTATCGGGTGAGGTTCAACGATCAGGTGTCACTGGACGAAGCAGCTCGCAAATTGGCCGCTGTTGAAGATGTAGAGGTTGTTCAATACGACGGATATGTTGCCCGGAATTTTACGGAAATGTCGGCTGTACCTTATAATAATGTATGGAGTTCGGATCGGGACCAAATTAATACGCGTAGCGGAGAAACTCCCAAATTCAACGATCCGATGTTGAATAAGCAGTGGCATTATAAGAATACGGGAGATGAAACGCTGGTGAGTCCTATTAAGGAGGGATGCGATATCAATGTCGAACCCGCATGGGAATTTTGTACGGGCGATCCTTCGATCATCGTCGCCGTCATGGATGAGGGGGTAATGTATAAGCATGAGGACCTTGCAGCCAATATGTGGGTCAATCAGGCGGAATTGAACGGTCAGAAGGGAGTGGATGACGACGGTAACGGATATGTCGATGACGTCTATGGCTATAATTTTGCCAAAGACCAAGGGGATATAACGTGGACGGATCCCGAGGATAGCGGTCATGGAACGCATGTGGCGGGGACGATCTCTGCCGTGAACAACAATGGTATCGGCGTCTGCGGTATCGCGGGCGGCAGCGGAAACAACGACGGGGTGAAGATTATGTCTATTCAAATTTTTGCCGGACGGTATCAGAGTACGATAAGCCGGAATGTTGATGCGATCTATTATGCAACCAGTATGGGGGCTTCTATCCTGCAGTGCAGTTGGGGGTTGATGAGTGGTGCGATCAATTCGGATGAACAGTATTTGGACGAAAGAAGTATTGAAGCCAATGCGTTCGCCCATTTTATTAATACGAAACGTCCGGGTAGTCCGCTCAACGGCGGTATTATCATTTTTGCGGCTGGTAATGAAGCAGGAGCCTGTGGTTATCCTGCGGCATATCCTTCGGTGGTTTGTGTGACTTCGCTCAGTACGGATTTTACGCCTTCGGTCTTTACGAATTACGGGATGCCGGCAGATATTGCTGCGCCGGGCGGTGATCTGTATTATCACAAAAATCTCAGTGATGCCGGTCAGATTCTTTCGACGGTTCCGAGGTTGGATGGTATGTACGCTTACAAGTCTGGCACGTCGATGTCCTGCCCGCATGTTTCCGGTGTCGCGGCCTTGGCCCTTTCCTATGCCAAGAAGCTGGGCAAGACGTTTGAACCGGATGAGTTCCGCAGCATGTTGCTGGCTTCGGTGAACGATTTGGATCCGTATCTGACCGGTGTCAAGAAACATAACAACGGTACGATGAATCTGGTCGAGTATAAGGGGAAAATGGGTTCGGGTATGATCGACGCCTACAAGATGCTGATGGCTGTACGGGGTACTCCGGCGATCACGGTCGAGCAGGACAAGCCGACGACGATTTCGCTGTCGAAATATTACGGGGATGTTACTGCACTTTCTTGTATGCTGGAGGTGAGCGATGCGGTGAAGGATAAGTTGGGGCTTACGTTCACTGTCGAGGGTAACAATGCTACGATTACTTGCTCAAAGCAGAGCGCCGGTCTTGTGACGGTTAAGAGCTCTGTCGGTGGAACGTCGATGAGCCGCGAAGTTGCGATCATTTGCCGTGCGAAGGCGGCTTCGAACGGCGGTTGGCTGTAAGCTTCTCGTTGATTGAAAAATGGCGGAGCGACTGTATGGTCGCTCCGTTTTTTTGTTTGATTATATCAATACGCCGGCCTGTTCGCCCTGAACCGATCGATATGCTTTGATTTTCCCTGGAAGCCTATCCTTGAAGGAAGGGATAGGCTGAACCGAATAGCCTCCAGGAGTGTGGCTGCCGCTGAAATCGACAAGAAAACGGTTGCGCCATATTAATAATTAAATATTTCAATGTATTGTTTCCGACGGTCGCTGATTCGCGGTCTGTGGTCGTGTCTGTAATTCGGCCTCACTCCTTAAATCTTTTCTTCGGAAGTGGGGCGTTCCGTCACCAAAGAGGTGTGCTGAATATATACTTGCTTTTTTGTTATTATCACGAGCAGAGTTTTAATTTATATATAAATAGGTATTGAATATAAAAAGAGAAAAAAATACATTTTTCGATATAAAAATCATCAAAACATTTGCAGATTCCAAAATAATCCCTACCTTTGCATCCGCATTTGAGAAAAACAGTTGCTCGATTAAAAGTCGAATCCGGTTTTCGGATGACGGAGCAAAAAAGAAAATGCAAAAGTTCTTGAAAAAAGATTTGGTGGATTGAAAAAGATTACATATCTTTGCAGTCCGAAACGTGATGAAAAAAATCACGGCTCTTTTGAGATTGGTTCTTTGAATTACTGGTAATATTGAGAGAAAAAGAAATGTAGTATTTATCTGTCAAATTCCTTTAAGGAAATTAAGTAGTCAGGACTCTAACAAAACATTATTCTTTATACAATGGAGAGTTTGATCCTGGCTCAGGATGAACGCTAGCGGCAGGCTTAACACATGCAAGTCGAGGGGCAGCATAATGGATAGCAATATCTATGGTGGCGACCGGCGCACGGGTGCGTAACGCGTATGCAACCTACCTTTAACAGGGGGATAACACTGAGAAATTGGTACTAATACCCCATAATATCATAGAAGGCATCTTTTATGGTTGAAAATTCCGATGGTTAGAGATGGGCATGCGTTGTATTAGCTAGTTGGTGGGGTAACGGCTCACCAAGGCGACGATACATAGGGGGACTGAGAGGTTAACCCCCCACACTGGTACTGAGACACGGACCAGACTCCTACGGGAGGCAGCAGTGAGGAATATTGGTCAATGGACGCAAGTCTGAACCAGCCATGCCGCGTGCAGGAAGACGGCTCTATGAGTTGTAAACTGCTTTTGTACGAGGGTAAACGCAGATACGTGTATCTGTCTGAAAGTATCGTACGAATAAGGATCGGCTAACTCCGTGCCAGCAGCCGCGGTAATACGGAGGATCCAAGCGTTATCCGGATTTATTGGGTTTAAAGGGTGCGTAGGCGGTTTGATAAGTTAGAGGTGAAATTTCGGGGCTCAACCCTGAACGTGCCTCTAATACTGTTGAGCTAGAGAGTAGTTGCGGTAGGCGGAATGTATGGTGTAGCGGTGAAATGCTTAGAGATCATACAGAACACCGATTGCGAAGGCAGCTTACCAAACTATATCTGACGTTGAGGCACGAAAGCGTGGGGAGCAAACAGGATTAGATACCCTGGTAGTCCACGCAGTAAACGATGATAACTCGTTGTCGGCGATACACAGTCGGTGACTAAGCGAAAGCGATAAGTTATCCACCTGGGGAGTACGTTCGCAAGAATGAAACTCAAAGGAATTGACGGGGGCCCGCACAAGCGGAGGAACATGTGGTTTAATTCGATGATACGCGAGGAACCTTACCCGGGCTTGAAAGTTACTGACGATTCTGGAAACAGGATTTCCCTTCGGGGCAGGAAACTAGGTGCTGCATGGTTGTCGTCAGCTCGTGCCGTGAGGTGTCGGGTTAAGTCCCATAACGAGCGCAACCCCTACCGTTAGTTGCCATCAGGTCAAGCTGGGCACTCTGGCGGGACTGCCGGTG
>ERZ780185.165-NODE-165-length-47115-cov-2.906077_pt1 | contig 47115 bp, 47 predicted proteins | sample MGYA00511365_ERZ780185 | MGnify/ENA primary metagenome ERZ780185 (study PRJEB29588, sample SAMEA2151606) | human gut metagenome | biome: human gut; feature: human-associated habitat; material: faeces | place: Denmark | collected 2008/2010 ...
ATATTTATATTTTTGTTCAAATTTCAAAATCAATCTCAGCGACAAATTACTATTTGTCTTCTCCATATTTTTTATTAATTGCTGTACTTTATCTTTAAACATTTCATTTTTTGTCAACTCAATTAAAATGTCATTATTTTACAGTATCTTTTAAAAAAAGTCTTATATTCCTTATCTTCATATATCTTTTTTATATGTTGATTAATTGCAGATGTTGATACACCATATAATACTGATAACATTTTTTGAGTTAACCAAATATTTTCATCTTCATATCTAGGTTCTACTCCATTTTCTCCAGCAGCTGCTACATATGTTAAATACTCAGCAGCACTTGAACGAGTTAATTTATCTGCTTTTTTTCTATTATCATATTTCATTTATTATTCTTCCTCAACAACTTAATATTATATTTGTCGATTTTTTTTCTTTTTTTTTTTTATCTCGTTTTTTAGCTTTTGAATATCTGTATTATAGTCATTCAATAAATCTTTATTATATATAAAATTATTTAATATTTTATCATAATATTTAAAGCTTTTTCATAAACTTACAAAATTTATTTTTCTCAATTTTATATCAACATTTGTCTTTGTCAATGCTTAAAAATAAATTTCAAAGTTTTTTTCAAACTCTGAAATTTAAGTATTTATATTAAATCCAAATTGCCTTATCACGCATACTGTCTACTTTGGAATATTCCTTCTGGGATATCATGTAAGCATATTGCTATTGCAAGTGATAGTCCTAGTTTTATTGATGCTTCAAATCCCGAGCCAATCGCTAACCCTTCTGGGAAGTTATGCAATGCTAATCCTATACTTACTATTATTCCTGTTTTTAGCAATGTATTTTTATTGTCTTTAAATTTAATCTTATTATTAAATTTTCTATCTACTAATATATCACATACTATCATTGTAACTATTCCAAACATTATTCCTATAAATATGTTTACTATGCCAGTTAAATTAAAGGCCTCTGGTATTAGGTCAAAACATACTATCGAAATCATAAGTCCGGATGCAAATGCTAAAACAAAACTTAAAAATTTCTTTGATGTATTTTTAAAGGTAACTCCTATTATTCCTCCTATTGTAGTTCCAAATGTGCCAAAGAAAAGTCCTATTAATGTTGTTTTTAGCAGATTGTTCATTTATAATCTCCCTTCTAAAGGCATTAAATAGATAGTATTCTACTTTAACCTTTTACAAATTATTTTATTACTAATATATTGAAGAAAAATTATAAAAATTACATATAATATTTTTATTTAGTATATGGTAATGTTTCATATCCTTCCCAGTTTGCTAAATGTCTTGCTAATATTACACAATCTTTTGGATTTAAATTTCCACTGCAATCTACATCTGCATTTAAATTTCCTTGCTCTGTTAATTCATATCCTTCCCAATGTGCTAAATATCTTTCTAAATGAGTAACGTCTTCTTCGTTAACTATTCCATCACAGTTTACATCTCCATATAATCTTGTTTCTGAGTATGGTAATACTTCATATCCTTCCCAATTTGCCAAATGCCTTGTTAAAATTAGACGGTCTCTATTGTTTACTTTTCCATTACAATCTACGTCTGCATTTAAAGCTCCTTGCTCTGTTAATTCGTATTCTGGCCAATTTGCTAAATATCTTGTTAAATATTCTACATCTGCATTATCAACTACTCCATCACAATTTACGTCCCCATATAGTACTGAAGTTGATGGTTTTACTGGTAATGTTTCATATCCTGCCATTCCTTCTATATGTCTCAATATTATCAATGCATCAGCATCATCTATTTTTTTATCTTCATTAACATCTGCATTTACTCTTCCTTGTGGTGTTAGTGGATATCCTTCCATTTCTAATAAACTATTTTGTAAATATTCTACGTCTGCTTTATCAACTATTTTGTCACAGTTTACATCTCCATATAATACTGATAATATTGGTTTAAATGGTAATGTTTCATATCCTGGCCAATTTGCTAAATGTCTTGCTAATATCATACCATCTCTATTGTTTACTTTGCCATCATTATCTAAGTCTGCATTTATCCATCCTTGCTCTGTTAATTCGTATCCTGGCCAATTTGCCAAATGTCTTAGTAGATATGTTTCATCTTCTTCGTTAACCATTCCATCACAGTTTACATCTCCATGAAGCAATGAATTTAAATTTCCTTCTGGTATTTCTGCTTTTTGTATTTGAATTGGTTGTCCTATAGATACTAATTCAAACTCCTTTGTTCCATTACTTTCTTTTGATTTTATTACTGCTGTATTTTGGTATATATCTATTTTACTAGTATCTTGTATATCAAATAATGAATTAACTAAAAAGCAATATGTGTATGTTGTTGTATAAATCCCATTACTATATGATATATTAGGAATGTCTATGCAATTTACACTATTATATTTCTTTCCTGCTTTTGGTAATTCAGTTATACTTTCTAAGAATTTTTTCAACTCTATTTCAGAAATTTTTTCCAAATATTCTCCCATTCCAACTACATTTATTTCTTTATCTTCTAGATTTATATATAGTGTTGTTAGCAATTCACCATTAGGTTTATATATTTCAAAGTCTAATATTGTATCTTGTTGTGAATAATTTTTTATAATTAATTCGTCTTCAAAAATAGATTCTTTTGAATTACTATCTTCTTTACTATTTTGGTCGCATAAAATATTTTTCTTTAAATTATATATTTTATAGTTTAATGGTAATTCTCCTTCTTTTTCAACATCGTTTCTTCTTACTGACACAAATAATTTTGCATCATTGTCCTTAATTTGCATTTTAGATATCAATATGCTAATGTTGTCTGTTATCTGTATAGGTTGATAAGATATTGTTATATCTCTGTCAGATAATATTTTATCTTTCTTATCTGTCTCTGTAGATTGTGTAATCCAATCTTTTATCATGAAAAATACGTTATCGTATCCCTTTGTTGTTGCATATATGTTTCCTCCTCCAAGTGCTAATACAGCACACGCTGCAACTGATAATATAATTTTTAGTGCTTTTCCTTTTTTCTTTGGTTTTTGTTGTTTTTCTTCGTTTATAGTTTCATTAATATTTTCTTCCATTTTTTCTCCTCCTATTATTTTTAGTTGATTTTCAAATAGTTCATCAATTTTATGTGGTATTTTTCCATCCTTAATATTAGATTTTATATATAAATCTTTCTCTTTATCACTAACCATTTACTTCCCTCCTTTCTCGTACTAACATTTCATATAACTTTTCTCTTGCTACTGCTAACCTTGATTTTACAGTTCCTTCTGGTATATCCAGTGTTTGTGCAATTTCTTTAATTGATAAATCATCATAATAGTATAATGTAGCAGTGAGCCTTAGCTCTGGTTTTATTTGTTCTAGAAGCTGAACAAATGAATCTTCACAATCATAAACATCCTCTTTTGTTTCTTCATAACTTTCTGCCATTTTTGATGTTATATTTATTACTTTTTTGTTTTTATTTATTAAATCATAACAGCAGTTAATTATTATTCTTCTGCTCCAGGAATTAAATGCTTCTTTACTTTCTAATTTACCTATGTTTTGGTACATTCGTATTAGTGCATTTTGTAGAGCATCATAAGCATCATCTTCATTTTTTAGTATTATCATAGTTGTTTTGTACATTACCTCTTTATTTTGCATTATCACTCTGCTGAATGCTTCTTTATCTCCTTTTATGGCTCTTTCTATATCTACCATTTTTCTTCCTCCTATTAATAAGACTTTTGCCTTTGTGTTTTAGTTCATTTTTTTTATTATATATCTTTTATCTTATTAATTGCAATCTAATTATCTTTTTTAGAAAAAAAACCTAATAGCTTAAATAGCCATTAGGTTTCTGTTGTATAATTATTTTATTTATTCAATTTTTTGTTTATCTCTGTTGTATTTTTACATATTACAAGTTTGACTAGTAATAGTTCATATATAACTCTGGTTAATACATTGCCTATAACTAATGTTAATAAAAATGCTAAAAAACTTATTGATATTAATCCAAATGATGACAATGTAACAAATAAAGCAACTATAATATACAGTATTTTTAATACGTTTTCTATCATCATTTTTTTAAATGTAAGAAAATCATACAACCATCCTAGAAATCCTGTAAATTTTCCTTCATTTTTTTTGCTCAAAAATGTAAAATATAATACTATTCCTCCAATTATTGCAAGTATTACCGATACAATTGTCCATATACCACTAGCTACAAACTTTGGTGAAGAATCTAATATTGTTGAACTCACACCGTAACTATTATACATTTCAAACTCCCCCTTTCTTTTTTCTTACATATTACAACAAAAAATTCCATTTTTCAATCTTTTTTTATATTTCTTTAAAATGGATGATTAAAATTGTTTATTTAAACATTAAGTTTAACTAGCAATCATTTGTACTTTTTAATTTTTCTGCTCTATCTGCGGCAATTAGATTATCTATCATTTCATCTAGGTTTCCATTCAAAAAGTCCTCTATTTGATAAATAGACATTCCTATTCTATGGTCTGTTATACGTCCTTGTGGATAGTTGTATGTTCTTATCTTTTCACTTCTATCTCCACTACCTACTTGTGTTTTTCTTTCATTTGCTAACTTAGCGTCTCTTTCTTGTTTTTCTTTTTCATATAAACGTGATCTCAACATTCTCATGGCATATTCTCTATTTTGAACTTGTGATCTTTCTGTTTGACATTCTGCAACCATTCCTGTTGGTATGTGTATTAATCTAACTGCTGATGAAGTTTTATTTACGTGTTGCCCTCCTGCACCAGATGATCTAAATACTTCCATTTTTATATCTGCTGGGTTAAGTTCTATATCCACATCTTCAACTTCTGGTAATACTGCAACTGTAGCTGTAGAAGTGTGTATTCTACCACTTGCTTCTGTGTCTGGAACTCTTTGTACTCTATGAACTCCACTTTCAAACTTTAATCTACTATATGCTCCTCTTCCAGAAATCATAAATGATATTTCTTTATATCCTCCCAACTCTGTTTCATTTTCATTTAATACTTCTAATTTCCAGTGTTTTCTTTCTGCATACATTGAGTACATTCTATATAAAGTTCCTGCAAATAGTGCTGCCTCGTCCCCTCCGGCTCCTCCTCTTATTTCACATATTACGTTTTTATCATCATCTGGATCCTTTGGGATTAGCAGTATTTTAAGTTCTTCCTCTATCTTTGGTAGTTTTTCTTTCGCTTCTAGCATTTCTGTTTCTGCCAATTCTTTCAATTCTGGGTCATTCATCATTTCTTTTGCTTCTTCTAAGTTTTTTTCTACTTTTTTGTATTCTCTGTATTTTTCAACGATTGGCTCTAATTCCGAATGCTCTTTCATCATTACTTTCCACTCATTTTGTCTGCTTATAACTTCTGGGTCGCTTATTTTTTCTGTTAAGTCAATATATTTTTTTTCTACGTCTTCTAATTTTTGAAACATTTTTTCCTCTCCTTAATAAAATTTGACTTATTTATTATACAACATATTTATAGCTTTTTCAATGCCTCTGCAACTTTAAAGTTCTACACTATTGTATATACAATTTAATTTATCTAGTATGTTCTTTTCTCTATTTGTACATGTAAATATAATTAATTGATGTTGTTTATATTTTTGAGTTAAATATTTAAGTATATTTTCTAATCTTTCATCATCAAAGTATGCAAATGCTTCATCTAAAATTATAGGCATTTTTTCTTTAGAAATTTCTTCTATCATAGATATTCTTAGAGATAGGTATAATTGATCTATTGTGCCAATGCTCAATCTTTCTGCAGGTATATATTCTCCATTTTGAATCTCTACAATTAATCCGTTTTCATCATTAACATTAATATTTGTGTATTTTCCATTAGTTATATTTTTTATATTTTCTGATAAATTAAATGTAAATTTAGGTGTAATATTTTTTTTCATTTTTTCATATGCTTTTTCTAAAAAGTCTTTTGCTAAATTAATTTCATAGTTTTTCTGTTCAATTTCTTTTAACTGCTCATGTATTGTAGCAAACTCTTCTTCTAATTTTATTAAGTCTTCAAGTTTATTTACTATACTTTTTTCCTCTACTTCTAATGTGTTTAATTTTATTTTTTCTTCATTTATTCTGCTTGTTATTTCTTCTAAATCATTTTTACTATTTTCTATGTCGTATAATTCAATATTATATTTATTTTTTATTTCTTCTTTTTCTTTTTCTAAATTATCTTTTTCTCTTTTTATATCTTGTTCTATATCATTTTTCTGCTTTTGTAAAAAGTCAATTTTTGTATTTAACAAATCAATTTTATTTTTTTGTAAATCCTTATTTCTTTTAATTTTGTTTATTTTTATTATATATTCTAATACTAATGTACATGTTAATACTGTTAAAATAATATATGTAATATATTTGTTTTTTAACGCTATTATACTAATAGCCATTAAAACAATCATTATTGCATTTATTATCCAATACCATTCATTTTTATTTTTCTTGTTTCTTGATATATTTGTTATTTCTTCTTTTTCTCTCTTCAAATTTTCTATTTCATCTTGCTTTTCTTCTTTAATTTTATTTTTATAATTAACCTTTTCACTTTCTATTCTTATTTTTTCACTTAATTCACTTATTTTTTTTATTAGCTCTCTTCTTTGCTCTTGTCCTTGTATTTTGTTCTCTAAATCTTTTTTCTTTTGTTCTATTGTTATTTTTTCTTGTTTGTACAAGTTTAACTTTTCTAACATCTCTGATATATATTTAATTTTACTTTTTAGTATATTTATTGGCTTACCTTGCGTTCTTTCTGTCCCAACTTCTTCTAATTGTTTTTTATTTAATTTTTCTTTTGCTTTATTATAAGATAAATTTGAATCTCCTGTTCCCGCTATGTTAGCTATTTTTTGTACCAATACATTTTGTTGTTGTTCATTTAATTTGACTTCTTGTTGACCTGACATTATTGTTGATGTAAACATATTCTCATCTAAACCCACCTGCTCTAAAAAAAATTGTGAACCTTCTTTTTTATCCATATTAAATTGTTTTGTTATATCTTCTAGATTATCATTATATATTTTAGCATTTTTTTTATTAAAGTCTCTAAAAATTTCATATTTGCTTCCATCATCCAAAATGTACTTAATTTTACCAGAAAATTCTTCTCCACTCCATGGTTTATATTTGTCAAAATCTGATATTTGTTTACCATTTTTATTCTTTGATATTCCATAAAATGCTGTTTTTATATATGTTAATAGGGTAGACTTACCACTTTCATTTTTCCCATATATAATGTTCACATTTTTATCTAAATTAATTTCTTTATTTTTTAATGTTCCAAAAGAATTTATTTTAATATTTTCTATTTTCAAAATTTATTCTCCTCTATTTTTCTAATATATCTAATCCTATTTCTAATACATTTTCTAACGTATTCTTATCTATATTGCTGTTTTCCATTTCATTTAAAATTTCTTTTACAAATAATCCTTTTAAATTATTTTGTCTAGCTACTGCTGATATGTCTATATCTGGTTTTGTATTGTCTTTAATTTTTACTATTCTGTCATCAATATTTAACTTATATAAATTATAAATATTAATTTCGAATTTTCTTTTTCCTATTAAAATTACTTTATATAAAATATTTTCTTCTAATTGCAAACTGTTCAATTTTTCTACTAATTCTTCTTTATCATTTATATTTGTTACTTCTACATTAATTTCTTTTAATTCTTTATTATCTACAGGAATAAACTTTAGATTAATTTTATCTTTTTCCAATTCTCCCACTATCATTCCATGTTGTCCTAATTCGTCAAATCCTAATGATATTGTAGAGCCTGGATAAACTATTCTTTGATTTTCTTCTGTATTATAGTTCAATTTGTGTATATGCCCCAGTGCAATATAGTCAAAACCCAATTCTTTTAACATAGACTTTTTCATTGGATTGTATTCTACATTTTCTAATGATCCATCTACGGTTCCGTGTACTACCAAGATGTTCAATTTGTCTTTATTATTTATTTTTATTTCATTTACTTTTAAATCTTTACAATAGAAGTCTGTAAATGCAATACCATATATATCAGCATCTGAAGTTTCATACACTTTTTGGTTTTGAGAAAATATTATTACATTTTCTGCCCATTGAAATGTTTTATAATAAGAATTATTTATATAAGGGTCATGATTGCCTGGTGAAATGAATACTTTCGTGTTAGGAATTTGTTTAAATAAGTCATTTATGTATTCAATTGTTGATTCTCTTATTTGTTCGTTTTCGTATAAATCACCTGCCACAAATAAAAACTTAATATTATTTCCTTTTATATAATTTATTATTTTTTTTAGTGCATCTCTTTGCTCTATTCTGCGTATTTCTCCCCAATTGGTTCTACTATTTAAAACTACAAATGGCGCATCAAAATGCATATCTGCTATATGTACAAATTTCATATTGCCTCCTTTATACAGAACAATTGTACTCCATATTTATTATATTGTCAATAGAAAAAAGCATTCGTTTTGAATGCTTTTCATTTATGAATTTTTATTTGATGTATCTGAGCCTTCGGTTCCAAACAGTTCGTCAAACTTTGCTTCTAATTCCTTTTGTATATCATACGAAAAGTCGTCAGAATCTGGTAGGATTGGAGCATCTGGTATACTATTTGTTTTATTTTTAGGTTTTTCATTGCTTTCCTGTTTATTATCATCATCATTAAATAAATCATCTAATGAATCTACTTTTAAATCCTTTGGTTGCTCTTTTTCCTCTTCAAAATATGGGTTGTTTGGATTAAATTTTCTCCATTCTCCTCTGTTTCCAACGTCAAACTCCAAGTGATTTAATTTATATTCATTTAACTGCTTTATCATTGGTGTTTCAAAATAATAATATTTTTTTGCTTTTATTGGCTTTAAGCCTTTTTCGTATATGATACATAAATCATTATCCATTCTTCTCAACTCATCTGGTGTCATCAAAGCTCTTGCCATTATTTGGTCTGATGTACTATATCCCTGTCTAGCCATTTGTTTATCTTTATTTACAGAAATATTATCTCTTGTTATTGTTTTTTCTCCTAATGCTTTTGAAAAATATTCTACCGTTTTAAAAGAGTTACTTCCTAAGAATACGTGTGTATCACAGTTTCCCATAATAGTTTCGTGGGATTTTTCGTATACGGCTTCCAATTGGTCTAAGTTTTGCAATATAACACTAAATGATATTCCTCTACTTCTACTTGTTGATATTTTTTTATCAAAGTCTGGTATTTGTCCTATATTAGCGAACTCATCCAAAATAAAGAATGCTGGTACTTTTAGTCTTCCTCCACTTTTATCTGCAAAATCATATAATTGTTGTATCATTTGTGAGAAGAATATTGTAAGCAAGAAGTCATATGCCTTATGTGTATCTGAAGATATTACATACACTGCTGTTTTTCTGCTTCCTATTGTTTCAAAATCTATTGTATCTGTAGATGTTACCTCTGCAATTTCCTTTGAATCGAATTTACCAAGTTTCGACTGTAAAGAACTTAATATTGAACCATATGTTTTTTCCGGTGCTATTTCTATAGATTTATAATACATTCTTGCAGGGTGATCATATGGCAACTGGTTAATTAAGTCTGTAAGTAAGTTGCTTCCCCCATTTGCATTAGCCGCCCTTACAAGCTCTGAACAACTGGCTAGGTTTTGCTCTTCTTCCGGTCTTACCGCCATAAGGTAGTAAATAAGCGCTTTTAAAAGCATTTCTGCCATATCGTCCCAATATGGATCCGCCTTGCTTCCTTCTCCTTGTTGTCCTTTTACTATTGTATTTGCTATAACGTCTACATCTATTTCACTTGCTATGTGCATTAATGGATTATATCCGTCGCTATTAGCTGGATTAACTAAATTTAATACTTTTATGTCATATCCATTCTTTTTTAAGTATCCTGCTGTTTTATCGTATAATTCGCCTTTTGGATCTGTAAATATATATGATCCAAGCATTTGGTATGCATTTGGTATAGAGTATGATGCTGATTTACCAGAACCAGAACCGTCCAACTACCAATACGTTAACATTTCCTCTTTTATCTACTGGCAAGTAATTATTTTGGGCTAATATAATTCCTTTATTTTTACTTAAAATACTATATTGTTCTCCGCCCTCACTCCAATCACTTGAGCCATGCTCTATATCTGTATACTCATGTTTTGGTCTTGCCTTAAGTATTCCTATTACAGTAATTGCCAAGTATATTACGGAAAATATTTTTAAGGTTGACCAAAAATATTTTGCATATCCTTCTGAAAAAATCTTAAATAATGTTGTAAAGCTTGTCATTGCAGGTCCTAGTTGTTCTAAAAATATACTTAAGTCAAACTTTCCATTTGCCATTGACTTTCCCAATGTGTATGAAAATGGAGAAACTAGTATTACAGTTACAATTACCCATAATACTAGTGCTATAATTATGCTTGTTTTGCTTTTCTTTAATGCAGTATTTAATTTATATCCCATATTAAATCACCTTTTCTTTAGTTTTATCTTCTATTTTTCTTTTACTTCCTCATTCGCTTTCTCTATTATTCCATCTTTAAAAACTCCGTCGTATGCAGGTATGCAAGTAACATCTTCCCCTATTTGCATTGTTCCTCTAGCAATTGTCTTCATTGCTTTTTTTTCAAATTCGCCAGTAATAACTCTAACTTGTACATTTGTACTCATTATAATACCTCCTATATATCATCACTATTGTCTTCTTTTATCTCAAATGCAAAATATGACTTATATGGTTTTAATTTGCATTTGCCTCTTACCTCATTTGTTTCTTTATCAAAATATAGTACTGGTTTGACTTCCTCTGTTGTTTCTGGGTCAATTATTGATATAGGTCTTTTTAAATTTGGTGTATATCTAAATTCTCTATATTCCATTTCTTTTTCCGAATATAAAGTATTTAACTTTATAGGTAATGGTTTTTTAGATATGCTTAATTTGCCATTCTCTAAAATTCCCATATTTACTATAACTTTTTCTTTTCCAAATGATAAAATAACTAATTTTTCAGATTCACCTGGTTCTTCTACAAAGAAAGTTTTTTTCTTTAAATCGCCCTTAAGCTCTTCTGTAACAAATAATCTTTCAACTGTATATTTAGGAGCATTTTCGGAAATTTCTTTTTCTGTTTGATTAACTTTATATATTACTGTGTTTACTCCTTTTGGATCAGTGATACTAAAATATTTACCTTTTATTGCATCCATTTTTCTTCCTTTCCTATAATCCATTAATAGGTTTGTTCTTTCGTTTTTAACTCATTTATTATTATAGCATCTTTTTTGTATTATGTCAATATATTTATGCCTCCCTTGGATTATATCTTGATATCTTATTAAATTCTTCAAATAATTTTTTTTCTTCTTCATTTAAATTTTTTGGAACCATTATTTTAACTTCTGCTACTAAATCCCCTCTTCCGCCTTTTCCATCTTTGTAACCCTTGTTTGGAATTCTAACTTTTTCTCCACTTTCTGTTCCTTGTGGAATACATAACGAAACTGTTTCGTCTATAGAATTTATGCTTACTTTTGTTCCAAGTGCTGCCTCCCAAGGCGTAATTTTTAAGTCTGTATATAGATCCAATCCATTTAGTCTGTATTTTTTCCCATTTTGTATATTTATTTTAATAAATAAATCTCCATTCTTTCCACCGTTAACGCCTTCTTTACCTTGTCCAAGCAATCTTACCTTTTCATTATTTCTTATTCCTTCTGGAATGGTAATTGCAAAAGTTTTCATCTTGCCATCTATTGTTCTAAGAGATATCTTTTTCTCTGTTCCAAAAAAAGCCTCTTCTATATTAACATCTACTTCTGTTTCTATGTTCTCACCTTTTACAGGGATTTTTTTTGTGACTTTTCCATTTTCTAAATTATTCTCTCCAAAAAACATACTAAAAAAATCTCCAATTGTTGAACTTTTGTTTGAACTATTGGCTGTTTCCTCTTTTTTGTTTTTACCTATACGTGAATTCCACATTCTATCATATTTTCTTCTTGAAGACATATCAGATAAAGTTTTATATGCTTCATTTATATCCTTAAATCTTTCTTCTGAAAATCTATTATTTGAGTTTATGTCTGGGTGATATTTTTTCGCCTGCTCTCTATATGCCAGTTTTATTTCTTCATTAGTTGCTTTGGATGTATCTAATCCAAGTATTTTATAATAGTCTTTAAAAATCATATTATGCCTCCCAAAACAATTATGACATAATTATAGCATATAGTCACTACAAAATAAATAGTTTTGCAAAAAAAATAAAAGGCAAAAGTGCCAGTTAGGAAGCATCTTCCCATACTGTCACTTCTCCTTTTTTTAGACTTTTTTGCACATCTATTACTCTTTGATTTTCTGAACCTCGCCATTCTAGTTTGGGATTGTGTAATTCATCTGCATATTGCCCATCTACTAGTACATCTATATAGTGCATTACTTCTTTATCTTTCAAATCCTTGTCAAATTTAAAACCTGTCCATGCCCATAAATTTTTATTTGGAAATTTTTCTTTAAATGTTTTTGCAAGTTTAGTTGTACCTTCTATATTTTTAGGATGCATTGGTTCTCCGCCCAAAATAGACAATCCCTCTATGTGGTCATTATTGCAAAGTTCCATTACCCTATTTATTGTTTCATCTGTAAATTCTTTGCCTCCGTTAAAGTCATGTGTCTCTGGATTAAAGCAGTTTTTACAGTTAAAAGCACATCCCTGCATAAATATGGATACTCTTACTCCTGGGCCATCTGCTATATCCATTTTTCTAATTTTGTTGTATTTCATATTTTATCTCTTCCCTTCATTATGTCATAAATTTAATTATAAATTTTTCTTTACTCGTCATCTTTATTATCTATATGTAATACTCTTTCTTTGATTTCCTGTGTTCTACCTTTATTCCAAAATTGACTTCCTATATATCCACAAGTTCTTCTTGCAACATTTAAAGTATTATGATCTTTATTTCCGCAGTTCGGACAATACCATTCCAAATTATCATTTATCAAAATCTCTCCATCAAATCCACATTTTTGGCAATAGTCTGATTTTGTATTTAGTTCTGCGTACATAATATTATCATATATAAATTGAATTACTTGTAATACAACTTCTAGGTTGTTTTGTAGATTTGGCGTTTCTATATATGATATAGCTCCTCCAGGACTCAATTTTTGGAATTTGCTTTCTAATTTTAGCTTAGAAAATGCATCTATATCTTCAAATACTGGTACATGGTAAGAATTTGTAATATAGTTTCTGTCTGTAATTCCTTCTACTACTCCAAATCTCTTTTTTAGACATTTCGCAAATTTATATGTTGTAGATTCTATTGGTGTTCCATATACACTGTAATCTATTTGTTCTGCTTCTTTCCACTGTTTACATTTGTCATTTAGTTTTTGCATTACCTTTAATGCAAAAGCTTCTCCAACTCCACCATCTGTATGACTGTTACCTGTCATGTATTTTACACATTCATATAACCCTGCATACCCTAGTGATATTGTTGAATAACCATTATGTAATAGTTTGTCTATGCTTTCACCTTTTTTTAGTCTTGCTAATGCTCCATGTTGCCATAAAATTGGTGCTACATCACTTGTTACTTTGCTTAATCTTTCATGCCTAATTCTTAAAGCCTTATGGCATAGCTCTAATCTTTCTTCATATATCTTCCAGAATTTATCTTCATCTTGGTTTGAAGATAATGCTACATCTACCAAGTTTATTGTTACAACTCCTTGATTAAATCTTCCATAATACTTTGGTTTATTAGTTTCTGGATCTACATATGGGGTTAAGAATGAACGACAACCCATACATGGATAACAATTTCCATTTCCGTTTTTATCTATTTTATATTCTTTCATTTTCTTTTCTGAAATATAATCTGGTACTAATCTTTTTGCAGTACATTTTGCTGCTAATTCTGTTAAATACCAATACTTACTTTCTTTACGGATGTTGTCTTCTTCTAATATATACAATAATTTTGGAAATGCAGGTGTTATATAAACTCCTTTTTCATTTTTGAAACCTTCTATTCTTTGTTTTAAGAATTCTTCTATAATCATTGCCAATTCTTTTTTGTATTCGTCTGTTTCTCCTAAATACATGCAAACTGATAAGAATGGCGCTTGTCCATTTGTATTTGTCATTGAGTTTACCTGATAATTAAATGTTTGAACTCCATCTTCAATTTCTTTCTTTATGTCTTGCTTTGCGTATTCTTCACATTGTTTCTCTGATAATCCTCTTTGTTTATATTTTTTATAATATCTGTCATAACTGCTTCTTACAAATGGTGCCAAATGTGTTAGGGAAACTGTTGCTCCACCATATGTAGATGATGTAACTCCTAAAATTATTTGTGTAGCTATAGTCATTGCAGTCAAAAATCTATGTGGTTTTTCTATCATAACTCCATTCATTATTGTTCCATTTTGTAGCATGTCCTCTAAATTAATTAATTCACAATTTGTTAAAGCATTTTGCGCAAAATAATCTGCATCATGAAAATGAATAATTCCCTCATCATGTGCTTTTACTACATCTTCCGGTAATAAAAATCTTCTTGTTATATCTGTACTTGTTATTCCCGCTAAGTAATCTCTTTGAGTTGTTACAACTTGTGCATTTTTGTTTGAATTCTCGTTATTCCAGTACTCGTTTTCTCCTTCTATTAGTTCTTTTATTGACTGATCTGTTGTGTTTGATTTTCTTACTAATGCTCTTGTATAACGATATGTAATATATTTTTTTGATAGTGCATATTTTCCAAAAGACATTAATTGTTCCTCAATAATGTCTTGTATATCTTCTACTAAAATTCTCTTTTTGTCTAGCTCCTCTATATAGTTTATAATCTCATTTATCTCTTCCTTAGAAGCACGCTCTTTTGGTTTTACCTCTTTATTTGCTTTTTCTATAGCTGTTCTTATTTTAGACCTATCAAAGTCTACTATTTTTCCATCTCTTTTAATTACCTGCATGTGAGTACCCCCTTATATATTTTGTTTATTTTATCTCTGTACAGCAGAGGATTTCTTTAGTTATTTTCAATTTTTTCTTATGTGATAATTTTTTGTTTTCGTTTTTAATTTATCCCTATAATATCCTATCTTTTTTATAATGTCAAACGCATATTTGTTATGTAACATATGCTTTTCTTTTATTGTTTTTTTAATATTTTCCGGCTATTTTTCCATTAATTTCAAACTGTTTTTTTGACAACTTTTTTGTTGAAACGCCTATTTGCCTACGTTTTTATTTTATATTACAAAATTATTACAGTTTTGTTACAAATTCGTATCATTGAAAGGGCTGTCCCTTTAAAATACATTTTTAATATGATGAACATAGTTTTTATCTGCTATATATATTTCTATTATATCCATTCTAATAGCTTCTTCCTCTAATTTATTTATATATATATAATATTCTATTGTTCTTTTTAAATGTTTTTGCTTTATTTTATTTACAGAATCTGCAGGTTCTCCATAATCAGAGTTGGTACGCGTTTTTACCTCCACAAATACATACTCTTTATTATCTTTTGCTATAATATCTATTTCTCCTTGTTTACAACTAAAATTTCTATTTAATATTTCATAGTTTTGACTTTTTAAATAGTTTGTTGCAATTTGTTCACCTAATATACCTAATTCATGTTTTAAATACATATATTACTCCTAACATTTGCAAATGCTATTGCCGGGCATGCTTTTTACATAACCATCTATTTCCATCAAAGATAAAATACTATTTAACTCTTGCATATTTATATCGGCCTTTCTACTTATTTCGTTTATATTTATAGGTTCATATTGAAGATATCTATATATTTTTTGATACTGTTCTGGCATTTCGATTTCTTTTTCTTGCTCTTCAGGTAATATGTAAAAATCTAATATATCTTCAGGTGATGTAATTAATATAGCTCCTTGCTTTAATAGTCTATTTGTCCCAACTCCTTGTTTGCTGTCTATATTGCTTGGTATACAAAAAAGTGGCTTTTGAGCTTCTATGGTATATTTAGCTGTTATACTGCTTCCACTTCTATAACCCGCTTCTACTACTAAAGTTCCCATTGCTAGTCCGCTAATTATTCTATTTCTTTGAGGAAATGTTGTTAAGTCTGCCTTTCTACTTGGTTCATATTCACTAACAATGCATCCACCACATCTTATAATTTGATTATACAAATTAGTATGTTCTTCTGGAAATATATGCTCAAATCCACTTCCTATAACAGCAATTGTACTTCCTTTTTGACTTAATGCACCTAAATGTGCCTCCGCATCTATTCCCATTGCTAATCCACTTACTACACATATATTGTTTTTTGAAAGCTCCTTTGCAAAATCAAAAGCATATTTTTTTCCATATTGAGTACAATCTCTAGAGCCCACAATTGCTATTGAATTTTTGCTTAATAATGTATAATCTCCTTCTACATATATTTTTTTAGGGGGTGTTTTTACATTCAATAATCTATGTGGATATTCAACATCTGTAATTTTTATTATTTTAATATTTAATGCCTCCATTCTTTTTTCTGTTAATTTTTCCAATATTTTTTATCTAAATTTCTATATTGTATTGCTTCTGCTATATGCTCTTTTTGTATATTTTTCGCTTCCGCCAAATCAGCTATTGTTCTTGCAACTTTTAATATTCTAACATGTGCTCTTGCACTTAAATGCAATTTTTCAAATGCATATTGTAATATTTTTTTACTTTCTTCATCTAGTTTGCAATACCTTTCTACTAATTTGGGCGTTAGTTGTGAATTTGAATATATCTTATCTTCTTTATATCTTTTCAATTGAATTTTTCTTGCCATATTTACTCTCTGTTTTATCATTTCTGATGATTCTATTTTGATATTTTCCACTTGTAATTTTTCATATTTTACCGGAGTTACTTCTATTTGAATATCTATTCTATCCAATAGTGGTCCACTTATTTTTCCCATATATCTATTTATTGCTTGCTCACTGCAATTACATTCTTTGTCTGATGCACCATAAAACCCACATGGACATGGATTCATAGAAGCAACAAACATAAAATCACATGGATATGTTAATGTTGCATTTACCCTGCTTATTGTAACAATATTATCTTCTAGTGGTGCTCTTAAAACTTCTAGTGTATTTTTATTAAATTCTGGTAATTCATCTAAAAAAAGTACTCCATAATGTGCCAAACTTATTTCTCCTGGCTTTGGAACTTTTCCACCGCCTATTAAGGAGATTGGCGATATTGTATGGTGTGGAGCTCTAAATGGTCTTGTTGTTATTAGTGGACATTTTTGCGTTAATTTTCCACTTATACTATGTATTTTGGTTATTTCTAGGGCTTCTTCAAAGGTTAAATCAGGCAATATAGATGGTATTCTTCGTGCTAGCATTGTTTTGCCAGAACCGAGGAGAGCCGTATTAACAGTACATTATGCCCACCTGCTGCAGATATTTCTAATGCTCTTTTAACATTTTCTTGTCCTTTTACATCAGAAAAGTCCAAGGCATATTTGTTATTTTTATTAAGTATTTCTTCTGCGTCTATTTTTTCCTCATTTATTACTATCTCTCCATTTAGAAAATCCACTATTTCTGTTAAATTGTTAACTCCAATTATTTCTATTCCATTTACTATTGCTGCCTCTTGCACATTTTCTTTTGGAATTATTATTCTCTTTATATTTAGCTTTTTAGCTTCTATGCATATTGGCAATATTCCATTTACTTTCATAAGTTTTCCATCTAATGATAATTCTCCTATAAATATAGTGTCCTCTAATCCCTGTTGTTTTATTGCTTCTGTGCTTATTAATATTCCAACAGCAATTGGCAAATCAAAATATGGCCCCTCTTTTTTTATTTCTGCTGGAGCTAAATTCACCACTATTTTGCTACTTCTCAATTCATATCCTGAGTTTTTTATTGCTGTTCTTACTCTTTCTTTTGACTCTCTTATACTTGTATCTGGTAACCCAACTGTCTCCCATCCGTGGCATTCCCTTTGCTACATCTACCTGAACATTAATAAGGCATCCATCTAATCCATATAGAGCCATGCTTTTTACTATTGATAACATATTTTACCTCTTCGTGGTTTTTATTTAGAATTTAATTAATTTAGATATTAATAATTTTTATTTATTGAATAAAATAGAGATATACAATTTTTTAATGTATACCTCTATTATAATATATTGATTTTTATTATTTATCAATGCTTTCGACAAAACTAGTCTTTTGTTTTCATTTTTCTACAATGTTTTTATTTACAGGAATACCTGTATATTCTTGCGCTTCTTCTTCTCCATTTAATACTCTTAGCACACCATTTGCTAGTGCTTGCATTTCTTCTTCTCCTGGGATTATTATAATTTTTCCTAAAAATTCTATATATTCTTTTAGACCTTTTACAAAATATTCCTCATATGCTATTCCACCTGTTAATATTATAGCATCTATTTTCCCCTTTAGTACAACACTTTGCGCTCCTACTTCTTTTGCAACTTGATAAATCATTGCATCATAAACAAGTTTTGCATACTTATTCCCTTCTGATATCATCTTTACTACATCTCTTGCATCACTTGTGTCTAAATGTGAAATCAATCCTCCTTTTTTAGTAATTAATTCCTTAATTTCATTTTCAGTGTATTTACCTGAAAAACACATATCAATTAAATCAGTTGCCAATACTTTTCCACTTCTTGTTGGTGCAAATGGTCCTTCTCCATTTAGTCCATTATTTACATCTATAACTTTACCATTTTTATGAGCTCCTACAGATATTCCTCCACCAAGATGAACTACTATTAAATTTAAATCTTCATATCTTTTTCCTATGCTTTTGGCATATTTATGTGCAACTTCTTTTTGGTTTAATGCATGAAAAACTGTTTGACCATATATACCTTTAATACCTGTTATTCTAGCAATTTCTTGTTTTTCATCTACTGTTACTGGGTTTACAACATATGCCTTTTTGTTGTTTATCTTAGCTAAATTATGTGCTATTTGTGCTCCCAATACAGAGGCATGTTTCATTGTATATCCTATTTGTGCATGATGCAATAATTTATCATTTACCTCATATGTTCCGCCTTTTACTGCTACTAGTCCACCACCTCTACCTGAAAACGCATCAATACTTTCTAACGGAATATTATTTTTGTTTAATGCTTCAATTACCATAGATGTTCTATATGGCAGTTGTTCAGATATGTCATTAAACTTTGCTAGCCTTTCTGTTTCATGTGTCAAGCTTTCTTTAAAAACCATTTTTTCATCATCAAAGACTGCTATTTTTGTAGATGTTGACCCTGGATTAATTGTTAAAATTCTTTTCATTTTATTCCTTCTTTCTTTTATTTTTCTCTTTTAAATATAATATCTTTCATGTCTGATTTTTCGTAATTAGCTGTTCCATTTTCTACAATATCTCCACATGGCAAGTCTAATGTAATTTTTGCTTTGTATTTGTTTTTATTTATAACTATTATAAAATCAAAGTTAACCGTAAACTTAATATCATCTGTAGTTTTTTCGAGTTTTTTTATTAATGTTCCATCATGTACAATTTGTTCATCATCATTAGATTCATATTTTCCTATTCCCGTATTACTAAATCTTATTGCTATATTGCCACCTTGATTTCCAATTTTCAAATTTCTAGAATCGCTACGTGTTGCTCCATTATACTTTAGAACTTCATCTACAATAGAATCTTCTGCATAGCTATACATTCTTCCTTCTGAACTATTTGGCATATATGCCTTAATCTCGCCGATCTGAGGAGAATTTATAACTTCAATATTTTCTATACTAACACTGTCTATATACATTTGTTTTTCTGATTTATATTCATTGTTTTTGTCTATATAAAAATATATGTCATTATTTTGAAATATGTTAAATGCCCATTTTTTATCTGTTCCTTGTTGTTCTACTCCTTCGGCCGTGCTAACAACTATTATTTTTGATAATTTAAATGGCATATTTTGCTCGCCTTCTACCTCGTATTTTATCATTATTATTGCTATAATTATTAATATTAAAACTAATACTGTAACAGCCACATAAAACTTTATGGTTTGTTTCCTTTTATCAGTTTCCATTTTTCCTCCTTGTATTATTGGCGGAGTGGGTGGGATTCGAACCCACGTGCCTGTTTTCGCAGACTAACTGATTTCGAATCAGCCTCGTTATGACCACTTCGATACCACTCCATTAAAATTATTATTTTTTGCTTCTTAAATATTTAAAAAAATCTTTTAATATTTTTTCACATTCTTTTTGCATTATGTTTGTTTCAACTTCTACTTTATGGTTAAATTTGTAATCTTCTAGCAAATTAAGTACCGACCCACAAGCTCCTGTTTTTGGATCCATTGTTCCTATATATACCCTTTTCAACCTTGCCTGTATTAATGCTCCTGTACACATTGCACATGGCTCTAGTGTAACATACATTTCACAATCTTGCAATCTCCAAGCACCTATTTTTCTACTTGCCTTCTGAATTGCTATAATTTCTGCATGCTGTGTGGTATCTTTCTTTTCTTCTTTTTTATTATAACCCCTTGCTATAATCTTTCCATCTTTTACTATTACAGCACCTACTGGTATTTCTTCTTTGTCATATGCTTTTTTAGCCTGTTTTATCGCTTCTTTCATAAATTTTTCTTTTTTTAACATACTGACTCCCGTTTTTAAAGAATCCCAGTTGAAATATAACAACTGGGATTTATAATCAATGTTTTATAAATTCAAATACAAAGATTGCATTTGGTGCGCCATAGAGGAGTCGAACCTCCGACCATCAGATTAAGAGTCTGCTGCTCTACCAACTGAGCTAATGGCGCATATTTTCTTGAGCAAATCTTAGAACAAGTATTATTATAATGCCGTATTCCAGATTTGTCAAGAAAAATACATTAATTTCTGCTATGGTTATTCTATTCCTAAATATTCATTATATGTTACTTCTCTATCTATTGTTTTATCTTGCTTTATATCTATTATTCTATTTGCTACTGTTTGCATTAGTTGGTGGTCATGTGATGTGAATAACATATTTCCCTTAAATCGTGTCATTCCTTCATTTAATGCCGTTATACTTTCCATATCTAGATGGTTAGTTGGTTCGTCCATTATTAAAAAGTTGGCACCTGATAACATTATTTTAGATAAAACACATCTTACTTTTTCTCCTCCAGATAAAACTGCAACTTTTTTTAATGCTTCCTCACCAGAAAACAACATCCTTCCTAAAAAGCTTCTCACATATGTTTCATCTGGGTCTTTTGAATACTGTCTTAGCCAATCTGTTATATTCAAATCTACATCAAACAAATAGTTATTGTCCTTAGGGAAATAGCTTTGTGTAATTGTTGTACCCCAAATAAGACTTCCTTCATCTGGCTCCAGTTCCCCGGCAATTATTTGAAATAACACAGTTTTTGCATTTTCATTATCTGCTAAAAATGCAATTTTATCTCCATTCTTTACTGTAAATGATACATTATTCAATATTTTTTCTCCATTTATAGTTTTAGATATGTTTTTTACTTGTAAAATTTCCTTTCCTGGTTCTCTATCTGGTTTAAAATCTATGTATGGATATCTTCTATTCGATGGTTTAATTTCGTCTAACTCTATCTTTTCTAAAGATTTTTTTCTTGATGTAGCTTGTTTTGATTTTGATGCGTTTGCACTAAATCTTGCTATAAATGCTTGCAATTCTTTTATCTTCTCTTCTTTTTTCTTATTTGCTTCTTTCATTTGTTTTAATGCTAATTGACTAGATTCATACCAGAAATCGTAATTACCAGGATAAACTTTTATCTTTCCAAAATCCACATCTGCTATGTGTGTGCATACCTTATTTAAAAAGTACCTATCATGTGATACAACTATTACTGTGTTTTCAAAATTAATTAAAAACTCTTCTAACCAGTTGATAGTTTTTAAATCCAAGTCATTTGTTGGCTCATCTAATAGTAGTATATCTGGATTGCCGAATAATGCTTGAGCTAAAAGAACTTTTACTTTTTCTTTTCCTTCTAATTCGGACATTTTTTTATAATGATTTTCTGTTTCTATTCCCAATTCATTTAATAGTTGACTAGCATCTGCCTCTGAATTCCATCCATCAAGTTCAGCAAATCTCTCTTCCAACTTTGCCGCTTTCATTCCATCTTCTTCTGAAAAATCAGGCTTTGCATATATTGCATCTTTTTCTTGTCTAATTTTATACAGTTCTTCATTTCCCATTATAACTGTATCAATAACTGAAAAATCTTCATATGCAAAGTGGTCTTGTTTTAAAACAGATAGCCTTTCTGTTTTTTCCTTTGTAACTTCTCCTTTGCTTGGCTCTAGCTCACCAGACAAAACTTTTAAAAAGGTTGATTTTCCAGATCCATTTGCACCTATTATTCCATAACAGCATCCTTTATTAAATTTTATATTTACATCTTCAAACAATGTTCTTTTTCCAAATCTAATTGTTACTCCTACTGCATTTAACATTTTAAATCCTCCTTGTATTTTAACCTATCACTAATTATACAATACTTTCCAGTATATGTCAAAAAACACACTGTATGTGTGTGTCTTTTAATTTAGCATACGCTTTCGTTTTAACCATATTGTTGCAACTATGCACATTATTATAGAAAAAACTGTAATTATTAAAAATCCTAGTGGTTCTCTTTGAAATGGAAGTTCTACATTCATTCCCCATATACTTGCTATTAATGTTGGTATGGCAAGTATAAATGTTACAGATGTTAATATTTTCATTACCGCATTTAAGTTATTAGAAATTATTGAAGCATATGTATCCATTGTACCACTTAAAATATCACTATATATTTTTGCCATCTCTATAGCCTGCTTGTTCTCTATAATAGCATCTTCTAGCAAGTCTTCATCTTCTTCATACAATTTTATAATTTTTCCTCTTGTTGTTTTTTCCATTACAACTTCATTAGATTTTAAAGATGTTGTAAAGTAAACCAAGCTCTTCTCTAGATCTAACATTTTTAGTAGCCCTTCATTTTGCAAAGAATTTTTTAGTTTATTTTCTGTACTTTCTAATTCTTTATTTATCTTATATAATAGGCTTAAAAATTTTTTTGAGTTTGCATATAATATTTGTAATAAAAATCTACTTTTCTTATATGTTATAACATTTTCTGTTTTTATATCTTTAATAATATCATTATTTTTTTGTGATACTGTGATTATATAATCATCTCTTACAAAAATCACACCTATTGGCATTGTTACGTACACTCTTCTAGTTCTGTCACTTTCTATAACAGGAATGTCTATTATATATAATGTTGTATTGTCATCATCTTCTGTGTCTATTCTGGCTTTTTCCTCTTCATCTAAAGAATATCTTATAAAGTCTTGTTTAATTTGAAGTGCTGCACACACACGTTGAATTTCTTCTTCTGTCGGGGATATCATGTTAATCCAATTACCTTTTTTTAGGTCTTTGGTTTCCTCTGTGATGTTTGTATTAATATCTGTATTATACATTTTTATCATTTGTATCCCCCCTTTAAGAAATTACAGCTCTTATATTTTCTTATTTTTTGTTATTACTATTATTCCCATTATTAATATAGTAATTCCAAGTATTCCTAAAACAACAATTGCAGGTTTTTTGTCTTCCTCTTGAACTTGAATGTCATTTAGCGAAGTATACGCATTGATTTTATATGTTCTTGTTGTTGTTCCATCTTCGGCAGTTACTATTATTTTTATAATATTTTCCCCTTCTTTTAAATTGGAGTTTCCAACAATTTCTATTTTACTTTTCTCATTTTCAGGTTTTGCTAAAATATTTAATTTTTTTGTATTTTTGTCAATTGTTACATTGTAGCTATATATATTGTTTTTGAATTTTGGAGATATGCTTGCACCCTCTATCTCTAAAGTTTGTAAATTAGCATTTGCCATTTTTGCATTATCAATTTTTGTTACATATATATAATATGTTTTCTGATTTCCTGCTTCCGCTGTAACAACTATTTCTATTGTATTCTTTCCTTCTTTTAAATTCTCGTTTCCATATATTGCTACTTTTGCCTTTTCACTGTCTGTATATGTTTCTATATCTATTTTTTCGGTATTTAAATCTACTGTTAAATAATATTCTGTAGTATCCTTATCAAACTCTGGCTCCATATTCTCAATTTTTATTATTCTTAAATTCGCATTTTCAGATTTACTTTCTTCATATTGTGGTGGATTGTAGCTTGGATACTCAGGCTCATAATAATTGTTTTCTTCTTCGTGATTTTGCTCTGGTTCTGTCACATTTTCCTGTGTATTATTTTCCTGTGTATTATTTTCCTCCGTAATATTTTCGCTTGTATTGTTTTCATCTACTATCTTTTCTGTTATATTAGATTCTTCATTTTCTATTTTTTCTGTTAATGCTTTTACATTTGTTGATAAAATGAAAATTAGCAGAATTATAACACCTATTACTTTAATTTTTCTCATATTTTATTAACATTCCTTTCTAAATTGTTAATAATTAATATTGCCACTCTTCATTTTGCAATATTTTTTTTGGATTTATTGTTGTAATCTCATTAATTTTGTTTTCTCCTATTATCTTTCTTATTTTTTTAATCGCATCTAAAATAATTAAATAAGTTCCATTTTCCCTATGCACATCGCTTCCTAAAAAATGTACTTGATTTTTTTTCAACATTGTTTTAATAGTTTTTTCAGCTTCACGTCCATATAAATTTACAATACTTCCATAATTGCATTGAATCAAGCATCCCTTTTCAATGTATTCTTCGACAATATCTGGATCTTTTTGTACACACTTATACCTTTCAGGGTGAGCAATTATTGGCTTTATTCCCTTTGCTTCTAAATAATATACAACATAGTCAAAATATTTAACATTTGTTGCTAATGGTAGCTCTATTAACATATATCTGCTATTTGCAAGTGTTAATATTTTTTTGTTTTCCAATAATTCTTCCATTTGATTAGTTATATATATTTCCATTCCAGAGTGTAAATTTATTTTAGTTCCTTGCTTTTTCAGTACTTCTTGTAATTTTTCCTTCCAAAATATTAATTCTTGTGCGTTAGTTTCGTAATAATTTAAAAGAAAGTGTGAAGTTAAAATAACATCTGTAAAGCCTGCTTCTTGTGCCTCTTTTAAAATGTTAAAAGTCTCTTCTACACTTCTTGCACCGTCATCTACATTCGGAATAATATGTGAATGTATATCAATCATTTCAAACCTCTATTTATTCTTTAAATATTCATTTAACTGTTCTGTTATCTCTTGTTTTTTATTTTCTTCTATATTCCCCGTTGTTTCAAATTGATAATCTGCCTTTTGATGTCTTCTTGTTGGTTCTACTGATGTTGTTGAGCCATAATAATATGTAGATTTATATTCTTCTGGTTTAATAGGAATTTTGTTTATAATAACTCCTGCTATTTTACCACCAACATTTTCTATTGATTTTTTTACTTTTGCTAAATCTTCCTTTTTTGTTGATTTATATGCAGTTACTATTGTTGTTGTGTCTGCTAATCTTGCCAATATCAATGCATCTGTAACTAGTAAAGCTGGTGTTCCATCTAATATAACAATGTCAAAAGTTTTCTTTAATTTTTCCAACATTTCTTCCGTCTTTTCCGATGCTAACAATTCAGATGGATTTGGTGGAACATTTCCAGAAGGTATAATATATAAATTATCTATTTCCGTAGTTGTTACATATTTTAGTATATCTATTTTTTTCCCTCTATCATCTATTCCAGATAGATAATTTGATAGTCCTGGTGTTGAATTTACAGAAAATATTGTTGCTAATCTGCCTTTTCTCATATCTGCATCAACTAATACAACTTTTTTGCCTGCTTGTGCAAAAGTTACAGCCAAGTTAGAAGCTATCCAACTTTTGCCTTCTCCAGGCATCGTAGAAGTTATTAATATTGTTTTCAAATCTTTTTGTGAATTCATAAACTGTAGGTTAGTTCTTAAAGTCCTAAAAGTTTCCGCTATTGGTGATTTTGGACTTCTTTGAGTTATTAATTCTTTTTTCATATTTTATTCAATCCTTTCTCTTTGGTATTCTTTATCTTACTCTTTTACTTTTAATTTCCACATCATAATTTGGTATTGAACTTAATACTAATAGTTCTGTTGTAGCTTCTACATCTTGCTCAGTTTTTATAGTATTGTCTAACATATTGGCAAGTAATACATAAACTGCAGCTATTACAAGTCCTATAAATGCAAATATAACTACATCTTTCATGTGATTAATATTGCTTGGCACTGCATTAGCCTCTGCTCTATCTAATAAATATACATTGCTTATGTTATATATTTCTACTATTTTTTCGCCAAATACTTTTGCTATTTCATTTGCTATTGCTGCTGCTTTGTTAGGATCTTTGTTTGTTACAGATATTTCTATTATTTCTGTATTTTTTGCAGAATTAACTTTTATCTTGCCTCTTAATTCTTGTATGTTTGAATCTGGTATATTTAAGTTTTCACACACCTGTCCTAAAATAGCTTTTCTTTTTATCAACTCACTATATGTTGAAACAAGTTTTGAGTTCATTGTTAAATCTGTTGCACTAATAGCACCATCTCCAGTTTGCCCAGATGAAGAACTTTGTGCTAATACCAATGATGTGGTTGATGTATATTCGGGTTTAACAAAAAAATACGAATACCCTATACCTACGGCTACAAACATTAGCGTTATTAATATAATCTCTAACTTTTTATTCCAAAACATAAAAAACAATTCTTTTAAATCTAATTCTTCCATAATTTCCTCCTTAGTTTTTCATATGAATATAGTATAACCATAAAAAAAATATTTGGCAAGATATTTTTATATATTTTGCCAAAAAATCAACATTAACCAATGACAACATGTAATAAGCCATAAGACTTCAATTTGGGACTGTCCCTAGTTGAGAATTTTCTCTATTTCTTGCTCTGTTAGTCCTGTTGCCTCTGCGATTGTCTCTTTATCTATTTTTAGCTCTAACATTTTCTTGGCTATTTCTATTTTTTCTTTTTGTGAACCTTCCATTATGCCTTTTTCAATGCCTTTTTCTATTCCAACTTCTAGTCCTTTTTCATATATTGCTTTCTCATCCATTATCGCTTTTTGCCTTAAGTCTGCTATTCTTTGCATCTTTTCATCTTCACTTAGATTATCTAATTTTTTTACTGCTTCCTTTAAGTTTTCGTTTTCCTTCATTTTTTCAGTCACCCTCTCTGATTTAGGATTTTCCAAAAAATATAGCCAGTCCAATAAATTATCTTGCTCTTTTTCTTTTCCTATTATTTTCGGTAATTCAATTATATCTATTTCTAATTTTTGTGTCAATATAATTTTCTTTCCTTGTTTGTCTTCCATTATCTTCCATCTACTATGATAATCTAACTCTTCCAAATTCTCTATTTTAAAATCTGTTATTAATATTACTATTGCCTTTTGCAATATTTTATAGTCTTCTCCTGATTTTATTTGTCTACTATACAGTCTACTCCAATAATATAGGATTCTTTCTATTATGTTTTTCTTATCTACGATTTGTAATTCTATATTACAAATTTCGTTCTCGTCTAGCTTTGCAATTATATCCAAAACCCCTAATTTTTCATCTTTAAACTCTCTTCTTAATATTGGATTTCTACTTAAATCTATACTATCTATTTTTCTTTCCAATATTGTTTCTAAAAATCCCTTTGTAATGCTTTCATTTCCCACCTCTCCAAATAATGCTTGAAATACAACGTCTAACTTTGGTGATAATGTTTTTATATTTTTCATTTACTTCATCCTTTCTTTTTTTCTTTTTTATTTGATAAATTATCACCTACTTTCTTTTTGGATTTAATACATTTGGAAAATTGTAAGACAACTTCTCAGAAAACATTTCTCTAAGAAATAACTTGAAAAAAACATTATGAAAAAAAGACTGTAAAACATTAAGCAGTTTTACAATCTCTATTTTAATATATACATTAAATTAGCACAAGAAAAATCATACACCAAAAATCGACAATTTAAGGCCTGGCCCCAATTGTGCAAACGGGACAATTAGGGACTGTTCCTAATTGGGCCTATGCTTCATATATTTATCTATTATTTTTCCACTTAAAATATCATATACATTATTGCATTTATCAATATTTGGTTTATTAAAATTGTCAAAATTATTCAATTTTGCTGTTTCTAGTTCATATACTAAGTCAGATATTTCTTTATTTTGGTAACAATTTGTTTCTATAAAAAACTTAACTATGCTATCCTGCTCTTCCTGTGATAAATCAGTAAAATTGTATGCTCTTCCATGATGAATCAAATCTCGCAATACGTAAAATTTATTATAAAACTCTTTGAATTTTTCTTCATGTTTCCTTTTATTGAATTCATACCTAACTACTATTTTAGATGTAATAACCGAAATAATTCCCGCTATAAGTAATGTTGCAATTTCTTTAATAATACTATAAACCTCATTCCCCATATTCTCCTCCAGTCTATTTACAATCAATACTTCCAATATTAATCATTTATCACATAAAGCAAATCTATTTTAAAGGAATGTCCCAAATTGTGCAAATTAAAGCTAAACCTAATTATTTTTACTATCTTTATTTGCATTACTAAATACTATTGGAACCGTTATAAAATAGATCATACTCATCATATCTGCATACCCTATTGAAAATCGTGTTGTCGTTTCAAATATAGAAATAACCAAAAATACACCTATAGCTGTTAATAATACATTTTTATGTCCTTCTTTTAAGAAGCATTTTTTAATCCCTTTAATTATGAATTTAAATAATACTGCCATTAATATAATACCTATTACACCATATGTTACCAAAGTTTCCACATAAAGACTATGAAAATATTCTAAATCTGAATTATATACTGTTTTATTTAATTCAATTCCTTTAAATCTTCCTACTCCCAATACAATATTATTTTTAATAGCTATCTCTATTCCATTCTTCCATGCAATTGTTCTCCCAGAGCCTGTCTCTAGTGTGTCTGGTCGAATAATCAATCTGTAAACAACTTCTATGTATTTTTCATTACTTATAACAATAACCATACAGCATACAATGATTAACATGGCAAGCAAGCCTAACAAAATTTTCTTCTTCGTAGTTTTCTTCTTTTTGATATCCAAGATAAATTTAAATACATATACACAGAACAAACCTAGTATAGAGTTTCTTGACATTGTAAATGCTAAATTAAATATGAAAAATATTTCTGTCAATCTATAAAAACTATTTTTATTATATTGTCTAACATATAAATTTGACAATACTGATATAATCATAAAAATCCCAAATTGATTTCTATTAGGAAAGAGTGAACTAAAACTAACTGAATATGAAGAAATAAGCTTTGATAATTGTAACATTTTAGTTCCGTTTTTTATTAAATTAAAAATTCCCATAGCTATTCCTAATATAACAATTTTTTTCATAAAATTAACAGTATCTTTTTCATTTACTTCTGAATATGGTACACACAATATAAATATAAATATATTAGTAGTTACAGACATTATATTTATTATATCTTCTAATATAATATTATGTTGCTTAATATAGTTAATCCCTTGAGTTATTAATTGTACGCATGCTAATAATAATATCATACTAATTTTTTTATTTGAAATATGCATTATATTTTTTCTTATAGAATATATCATGAGCATTAATTCCACAAAGTAAGCAATTCCATTAGCCATTGTATATACTTTTACAGGTACATTAAACGTTCCAAGCATTATAGTAGGAATCATATTTATAACTATACATATAAATAAATAATTCAAAATATTTTTATTTTGTTTCATCGATTTTCCTTTCTTGCAGTGTGTTTGTTCTATTTAATAATAAAATAAACATTATCCATAAGCTTGTGCTTGCTATAGCTGTGGCATAAGCAAATCCTGTTATTCCAAAATAGTAGCTTGCAATTGTCGCTCCAATCAATAATATGACATTATAAATCACATACATTTTTACCAGTTTTTTACTTTCTATATATTTCATTAAAATAGCTTTTATAATCGAAGCAGCTGTACTAAATGCCACTCCTACGCAAATTGGTATCATCAACTTTTTAGAATCCTCTAAATATTGTGGATATAGAATTATAACAGCAATATAAGTAAGAGGTAAACTTAGAACAAATGTTATAATTAGTATTGGCATATTAGCTTTTAAAGTTACTGTTGTAACTTTTTTCTTAAATTCTTCATCATTTCCTTTAAGCCACGATAATATAACTCCATGTAAAGGATTTGTAATTAGACTTAGTATTTTCGACATTGATGATGTTGCATAATACACATTAACAGCATTTTCTCCTAATATTGGATAAATGATGATTTTATCAAAATATGTAGTCATGTTTATTAAAAAGGAAATAAATCCAAATCCCGCAAATGTATTCCATATTTCTTTATTATGTTTCGTTTTTGATATTCCTGTTTTAATAATATCTGTTTTTGATATATCAAAAATCAAACACATAATTTCTGCTAATAACATTGGAATTGCTATAAGCTTTAATTTATATGTTATAAATAATCCAATAGCAGTTCCTACTAAGTATAAAATATTTTGCATTACTATCTTTTTAAAATCTTTATTGGCTCTAAAATGTGCTGCAGAATATAGTCTTGTGTTTCCTAATATTATAGTTATTGTCAGCATTATAATTTCTAATATATTAAATCTTAATATTGCTAATATCATTATAGCTATTAAAATAATTGTAGGAAATAACTGCAATAGAATTCTATTATAGTCAGATTCCTCACTTATTTTTTCTTTTTTTACTTGCTTCACTATTCCAAGTTCACTACCTAATACATTTGTAATTATTGCAAATACTGATATGTATAGTACAACTTTCGCAAAGTCTTCTTCTGGAAGAATCCTCGCCATAATAGGCATAAGCAAAATTTGTTGTGTTGCAATATATATTCCAAACCCTAATGTGTTAAAAACCAAATCTCTTATTAAATTTTGTATTTTATTTAATTTTTTAAGCATTACTTCTCCATCAATTTTACAATTTCATTGTATGTTCTATTTCTATTAAATTTCTTTTCTGCTAATTTTCTATTATTGTTTCCAAATTCTTTTCTTGATTTTTCATCATTACATAGTATATTTATCTTTTCTGCCAAATCATTTGAATTATTGTTTTCACAATTAAATCCAATTTTATATTCTTCTACAAGATTTCTATATTCATTATTTTCTTGAGTATTAACTACAGGAATTCCAGCAGCTGCATAATCACCAACTTTATTAATTATGCTTTGTGCAGCACCCCTTGAGATTGGATTAATAGCAATATCACAAGAACATAATGTTCCAACCATTTTTGCATATTCTAATCTACCTAAAAATTCTGCATCAATTTGCTTTTCTCTCGCATAACTTTCAAATTTTTCTTTTAATGGTCCATCACCCATAACGATAAGTCTTATATTATTTATTCCTTTGTCATTAAGGTATCTAATAGCATCTATTACTATCGGAATATTATAACTATGCCCTAGTGTTCCTATATAAGCTATTCTTACCAAATCATCATCAAATTCAACTTTATTTTTCTTTGCACATTCATCAAAATAGTTTAAGTCAGTACCTAAAAAAACGCTCAAACCCTTTTTTACCTTTTTATTTACTTTCAAAGCCCTATTGCAATATGTTTCAGATACTGCAATTATATCATCTGCACATTTATATATATGGTTAGCTTGTCTTTTCATTGGATAAAAGATTGCGTTACTTAATAATGGAATTTTAAACACCATTTTAAATGCTTCTGGCCATAAATCTTGTATGTCTATTACAAATCTAACACCATTTTTTTCGGCATATTGGGCTACTATTTTTCCAACTGCTAAAGAGGGAATAGCACAATATATAATATCTGGTTTCTTTCTTTTTTCTAAATACTCTTTAATATTTTTTGATAATTTTTTGTGACTATTAAATCTCTTTAGACACACATTTTTAGAATATCCTGGTTCATGGCATGTAGTTATTTTTACCCCTGCCAATTCTCCTACTTTATTAAATTTCTCTTTTTTAATATGGTTAAAGTCTGAAGTAATAATTTCGACATTATTTTCATCCGATTTCGCAAATAATTTTGCAATATAAACAAATCTACTATTATTACTTTCAAAGCATTCAATATCTCTTATGTATTGTGACACTATAACAATATCCATCTATTTTCACCTTTCTATAAATATTTCTCTTTATCAAAAATCTCTTCTGATTCTAATAATAGTGGTTCTACATCTACATCTCTTAAAAATACATATGGTTTCTCATAATGATAAAATTGATTTCTTACAACATTATCACAATTTCCTTCCTCCATTATTTTTATTGTATCCTCGATTAAGTCAAAACCTGCTTCAGCCATTACGCCTGTATATGCCATATGCCTAATATTAACTTCTGTAACTTTCATTTTGCCATCTTTATCTTCTTTCAAATCAAAAGATAAAATTCCATGGGCTTTTACATTCAATTTTTTTTCTAAATATTTAATACACCTATCGCAGAATTCATTTATTTTGTCTTCATTTAAAAATCTTCCAAAGTGTGTATTTCCAGTAACATGTGATGGTGCAGTACTAGCCATAACATATTCTACACATTCTAATGCAGCACCTTTTACATATTCTCCATTATAATATAACATTTGGTTTGCAAGATGTCTTCCTGTAAGATATTCACTTACTGTAAACTCTGGAATTGTCGAATTTATAAACAGCCAACTTTTATAGCTTGATATATTGTCTAACTTCAAAGATCCCAAGCCCCCAGTGCCCTCTGTTGCTCTTATCCAACAAGGAAATCCTATCTCATTTTCTACGTCTTCATAACGTGGATTTTCCTGTGTAACCTTTATTGTTTTAGGAATAAATTCTGTGCCTTTAAGTAAATCAGCCATTATTGATTTGTCCCTTAATGACATTGATAACAATTTACCGCCCATAAAAACTTTACATGGATATTTCCCATTTTTCTCATAGTAATCTCCCCATTCTACGATTTCACTTTCAGGCTGAACAAAAGCGTAATCTATTTCTTTTTCGTTAACTAATTTTTCAATCCAAGGAAAATATTCATTTGATGTACACTTTGGGCATACAAAATATTTATCAAGCAATCCCTTCATAAAAAATCCTATTGCCTTTTTATTTATATCACATCCGATTAATTTATAATCCGGATGATTTTTTCTTATAATCTTTGCAATTGATCTTGGTGTTAAACCACCTATTCCTGTTATTAATATTGTTTTCATAATTTTTCTCTTTTCTTTATATATTTTCTAATATTATTTTGACTTCTCTCTTCATATCTTTTTCGTCATATCTTTGATCACAAATTATTGATAGTTCATTTGCATACGTCTTGTTTCTAAAATTATTAAAATTTGGCCAATGAATAGGGCAATATACATTATTTTCCTTATATAGTCTCTGTTTTTTAAAATTATTGGAACAAATAATGGGCAATCCCCATCTTTATAATTATATAACATTTTTACATTATCATTAAATACAAAATTTTTTTCAATTGTTTTTGAGTTGTCTATTCTTTTTCTTATTATATCTTCTAAATCAATTCTTTTTAATATCTCTAAAGATTCATCATCCATCTTCCTGTTTTTGTAATCAGTTATAAGTTTATTACTTTTATTAAATAAATCTAAAAACATATCTTTACAATCAATATTTTCATTATATATATACTCTCGTTTTAACTGCATTGCTAGTTTTTTACATTTTACCAATTCCTCGTTTATTGTATAATTATCAATATTTTTCTTAAAGTTACAGTTCTTATTAATTGCAATTGCTCTTGTATAAATAGGAAACCATTTTCTTAAACTAGCAATTAAATAATTAGAACTTTCACAATGGCTTTTTTTACAAAAAACTCTATGAGTTATATCTTCTATTACAGCAATACTTTTCATTTTAAATTTTTTTATATAATAATCCATATTTGAATTACTATACCCAAAATATGACATACCAAAAAATATTGAACAGTTAAATTTAATGTCTATATAAAACTTATTATTCATCAGGTCAACATTATAATATTTAATGTTGTATCCTTTATCTATAAATGGTTGTACCATAGAGTTACAGCAATAGTCCGGCATATATACTATTTTTTTATCGTCCTTGATATCTTCTAGCACATAATCTATTGCTGTTTTCCCAGACATCAAGTACTTTACATCAAGTCCTAGATTTTCAAAATATTTTAAATTATCTTTTTTAATCAAGTTTTCACTTTCTATCTTCCAAAACTCACTACCTATTTCTTTCATTACTGGGTCATCATAATCTTTTAGATTTGTTGCTAATGTGTACCTATTAAATTTAGCATTGTACATTTCTTTAAAATCCATGTAATTTTTATATATTGGATGAAATCTTACAAATTCACTTACAACATTGTTTTCTTTGCAATACTGGCTAAATTTCTCTTCATATTCTTGTAATAGTTCTTCCTTACTCCCTGTACATTCTGTTATTATTGGACCTCCATATCCATAAGGAGTTATAATGTCATAATATATACTATTGTCAATTTCTATTGGAATTTTTCTTTTTATAAACTGATTTATTATTGAGCCATTTTTAGTTTTGCATTCAAATACAATTGCTTGTCCTTTTTCAATTTCCTCATAAAGTTTTCCATAATTTTCATCAAAATATATGTCTTTCAATATTTGTTCTCCTTACTTTTTTATTACATTATTGTAACAAGTCACATTAGTTTATCTTTAAGATTTTTTTCATCTTAATACTACTTTCAGCAAAATTATTTTTTTGATAAAACTCAATTGCTGAATAATTATCGTTCTTAACCCAAAGTTCTATTTCTTTTCCATGCCTTGCTTTGCATTCTTTCTCAATTTGTTTTAATAGTTCAGTTCCTATTCCTCTTTTTCTGTATGCTTTACTAATGTAAAAATAATTTATATGATACACCATTGAATTAATCTCATAAGCCCATATAAATCCTATCATAGCATCGTTATCAAATCCCCCATATATAATTGCAGAATTATCGCTTAAAAATACTTTCATACGATCATATATTTCCTTTATTCTTTCTTTCACATCAACTTTTGTAGTTTCCGAAATCAAATCCTCTAGGTAGTTTTTTATATTTTTCTCATTATTTATTATATCATCTATATATACTCTTCTTATTTCCATATTTATATTCTCTTTCCTTATTTAAACTCAACATATTATGTTCTCGTCCTACAGCGATGTCTTTCCTTTTAATAACATTTATTATGGTACGAAAAATAATGAATAAATCATTCTTTACAGAAATACTGTTTATATACTCTAAATCCTTTTTTAATCTTTCATCCCATTTTAACAAATTTCTCCCATTTACTTGTGCTAGCCCTGTTAGTCCTGGTCTTACATCATGCCTATGTTTTTCTTCTTCTGTATAGTATGGCAAATATTCTACTAATAATGGCCTTGGTCCTACTATTGCCATATCTCCTTTTATTATATTTATTAGTTCTGGTAGCTCGTCTAAGCTTGTGCTTCTTAAGAATTTTCCAAATTTTGTTAGTCTATACTCGTCCGGTAATAGGTTTCCATCTATATCTCTTTTATCTGTCATTGTTCTAAATTTGTACAGTGTAAATATTTTTTCGTTTTTCCCTGGTCTTTTTTGTTTGAATATTATAGGACTTCCTAGGTTTATTCTTACTAATATTCCAATAATTATCATTAATGGCATTAATACTATTAATGCCATTAGACTTAATATTAAGTCTAATATTCGTTTTATGTATTTTGCGTACATTATGTTCTCCCCTTTTGGTTTTAATGACCCTATCTACTAACACTATTCAAAGCACTTTTTTATTATATCTATTACTCTTTCTTGCTCTTCTTCTGTCATCTTGGTATCTGATGGTAAACATACTCCTCTGTTAAATAAGTCCTCCGATACTGATGTTCCATCATTTTTTGCTGTTATAAAGTCATATTCTTTAAATACTGGTTGTAAATGCATTGGCTTCCATACTGGTCTTGAGTCAATATTTTCCTTTTCTAGTGTTTCCATTATATTTAGTGGCTTAACTTTTGAGTCTTTGTCAATTGTCATTACAGATAGCCAATGATTTGGCATTGTATTTTTTGGTATTGGTTGCATTTTTATTTCTTTTACTTTTTCTAATTCATTTTTATATTTATTGTATATTCCAGTTTTCTTCTCTATTCTTTTATCTAAAACCTTTAGTTGACCTCTACCAATTCCTGCACAAATATTGCTCATTCTGTAGTTATAACCAATTTCTTTATGTTCATAGTGTCTCACTGGCTCTTTGCTTTGTGTTGCCCAAAATCTAACCTTTTTTATTCCATCTTCATTGTTAGAAACCAGCATTCCGCCACCACTTGTTGTTATTATTTTATTTCCATTAAATGAAAATACCCCATATTCTCCAAAAGTTCCAGTTTGTTGACCATTATATATTGAGCCTAAACTTTCTGCTGCATCTTCAATTAAAGGCACATTATGTTTTTTACAAATTTTTATTATTTCATCCATTTTAGCTGGTGTGCCGTATAAATGTACTACAATTACAGCTTTTGGATTTGGATATTTTTCAAATGCTTTTTCCAAAGCCAATGGGTCCATATTCCATGTTTCATATTCGCTATCTATAAATACTGGTGTAGCATTTTGGTATATTATTGGGTTACATGTTGCCGAAAATGTTAATGATGAGCAAAATACAATGTCTCCTTGCTTTACATTTAATGCTTTTAATCCTAAGTGTATTGCCGCAGATCCTGCTGATAGTGCTGCCCCAGTTTTTACTCCAACATAATTTGCAATTTCTTCTTCAAATTTGTTTACATTTTCCCCTAATGGTGCTATCCAATTTGTGTCAAATGCTTCTTTTATAAATTGCTGTTCATAACCTTCATCTGACATATGTGGTGAAGCTAATAATATTTTTTTACTCATATTGGTCATCGTCCCCTCTTTTGTAATTTATAATAACTATATATGTTATACAGCTACATTTATATTTTCTTTCATTTTTTTGTTAACTTCTTCTGGTTCTTTGTATGTTGGCACTACTTGTTTCATTGTGCTTTTTATTTTGCCTATACTTATACTTTCATCTTGTATTATTTCTTTCAATTTTTCTAATTTTATTAACAATTGTTCATAAGTTATGCTTGATGGTTGTCCAATAAATATTTTATCGTGTGATGTTTTTGTAAGTCCTTCCTCTGACATTAATAATTCTTCATATAATTTCTCTCCTGGCTTCAACCCTGTAATTTTTATTTCTATATCCACATTTGGCTCTAGTCCAGATAATTTTATTAAACTAACTGCTAAATCATAAATTTTTACTGGTTCTCCCATATCCAATACGAAAACTTCTCCGCCTTTTGCATAGCTCATTGCCTGTAGCACTAGGCTTACAGCCTCTGGTATTGTCATAAAAAATCTTGTTATATCCCTGTGCGTTACTGTTACAGGGCCACCGTTCGCTATTTGTTTCTTAAATAACGGTAATACTGAGCCATTACTTCCCAACACGTTTCCAAATCTAACTGCTGCAAATTCTGTTTTGCTTTTTTTATTAAATGCTTGTATAATCATTTCGCACATTCTTTTTGTAGCACCCATTATATTTGTTGGATTTACAGCTTTGTCTGTTGAAATTAATACAAATCTTTTTACATTGTATTTGTCTGCACAATTTGCCATATTATATGTACCAAAAACATTGTTTTTTATTGCCTCTAATGGACTTACTTCCATCAATGGAACGTGCTTGTGTGCAGCCGCATGAAATACTAAATATGGGTTATATTGTTTAAAAACTTGCTCGAGTTTTTGCTTATCTCTTACGCTTCCTACTATTGCATCAATTTCAAATTTCTCATCATAATGATTTTGCTTTAATTCCATTTCTATATTGTATAAATTATTTTCGTATATATCAAAAATTATTAATTTGCTTGGATTAAATTTGGCTATTTGCCTGCATAATTCTGAACCTATTGAGCCTCCACCACCTGTTACTAATATAGTTTGTCCTTTTATCAATTCTTCTATATTGTCATTTGATAATGTTATGGGTTCTCTGCCTAATAGGTCTTCTATTTCTATATCTCTTAAATTCTGTAGTAAGTTTTTATTTTTTATTATATCAGACACACTTGGTAATACTCTAATTTTTACTCCTGTTTCTTGACATATATTTAATATTTCTTTTTTGTTTTTGCTATCAATATTGCTTATTGAAAAAAAGATTATATCTATATTATTTTGTCTGCATATATTTGCTATGTCATATCTATTTCCTAATATTTTTATTCCTGAAATTGCATAATTCATTTTGTTTGGATTATCATCTATTAGTCCTACTATATTATAGTGACATCTCATAGTGTTCTTTATAGTTTTTATCATTTCACTTGATGCTTCTCCTGCTCCTATAATAAGTATATTTTTTCTTTCTACTTGTTCATTTTTTACTGGATGTAATTCATTTAATGTAAATCTTATAATAACTCTATATGAAACTACCATTACAGCTGTTAATATTGTTGCAAGCACTATTTCTCTGTAGCCTATTAATGGGGCTTTAAACAAAAATTTTACTAGCACTAATATTGCTCCAGAAAGTATAGACATACTAATATATTTTATATAATCAAATCCGTTTTCGAATCTAGTTATATTTCTGTATACATCTAGTAGATTAAAAGTAATTAGATACACAAATAAAGAAATTACTACTGTATTGTAAAACATATTTAAGTATTGCAAATTTGTCGTTTGGTTTCCTTTTATTAAGCAACTACTAATAATGTATGAAGAATTAATTATGATTATATCTATTATGTATAAAACCATTGCTCTATACTTTTTTAATAATTTCATTGTTTTTCCCCCTATTTGTCTTGCTCTTTTTACCTATACCCCGTTTTTTGTATTATCTTCTCGCTTATTTCTTTTAATTTATTTGTTACTTTATATTCTTTTTCTGAAAATAGTTCTTCATGTAATTTTACAACATTTTCTTCTAATGTTATTGGTGGTCCATACCATACTCCATTTAATGTTATTCCCTGTGTTTTATATGGCCAGCCTTTACTTTCTACTATTTTATATGAAGCTACAGTTGGTATTAAAGAAAGTATTTCTTTTGTCTCTATATTTGTATATATAAGTGGTAATAATTTATCTGCTAATGTATTTAGTTCTAATATACTCATTGTTTTTGCTTTTTCAAATGCTGCTGTAAGCACTTTTCTCATTCTTTCTGTTCTTGCATAATCATTGTCTATTTTTCTTATTCTTGCAAATGCTAATGCTTGTGCTCCTGTTAGTTCATATGTTCCACCTTCTACTATTCCAGGAATTTGTGTTGCCTCTGCATCTGTTACTGTTAATTTTATACCACCAATTTCGTCTATTATTTCTTGCGTTGATGTAAAGTTTACGGTAGCAAACTCTGTTATATTCAAATCTAAATTTGTATTTAATGTACTCATTGACAAAGCTGGACCTCCGTAGGCATATGCATGGTTTACTTTGTCTAATCCATGGTTTGGTATGTCTAAATATGTATCTCTATATACAGATACTAGTTTTATTTCCTTATTTTTTTGATTTATACTTGCTATTATTATACAGTCTGATCTACTTCCTTCATATGTTCCTGCTGTATCTATTCCAAATAGCGCTATATTCCTATATTCTACTAAGTTTTTTTCTATTCCTTCTGTTACTTCTATTTCGTGTGGTTGTATTGGCACATAATTTAATTTTTTTATTTTGTTTACTATATATACTCCCGCTCCTACGGCTACTAGGGCTAATATTAATATTATAATAAGTAATACTTTTAATAATTTTTTCATATTTCCTCTTCTTTCGATTGTTTTTTCTTTAATTATTACTATATATCAAGGGTCGAATAAAGTAAATAATAATCGAGCAAAAAATTTTACCAATTGTTACTAGTTTAATCTCTTCTTCCATAAAGCTTTCTTATATTTGCGTGCTTTCTATTGTTTTAAGTATTTTTTCTATTAGAATATATATAAACGTCATTATTTCAAAATATTTCTTTAAGACTTCACTTGGATTATCTTTTGTTGAAAAAACTTCAAACATGCTTTCCGTATCAAATAGCACATACATTTTGTTTTGTTTAATAATTATATGAAAATCAATTTTATATTTATTATAAATATCTAATAAACCTTCCTGTATATCAGATGTTAACAGTTGCATAGCAATTATGTTATTATCTGTATATACATTGAATATTTTTTCAAATCCATATGAATCCATTTCTAACTTTTGTGTTTTTTTAATTGATGATGAATAATCTCTAGTAATATTCAAATTAGAATTAATTGATTTTTCAAGTTCTATTTTTCCAAAAAGTCCTCCAAATATAGTCATAACTTTTTTCTCTTCATTTCCGTCTTTGTCCTTCTCCACTGTAATTCTTTGTACCAACAAGTCTGCCATTTTTATATTTTGATTATTTATTTTTCCCTCAAAATAATCATCTGATACATAACTATTATAGTAGCCTCCATAATTCGCCTCATCAAAAATATCACTTGGCATTTCTTTCAATGGAATATAATCTAATTCATCAATGAAATTTTGCAACATTTTTTCTATTATTTTTTCTTTATATTCTTGATTAGATTTTATAATCTCTTTTGAAATTTTTGACTCTGTATTTATTAATTTGGTTATTATTATTACAAATAAAATAAACATTGGTATTATTAAACGTATTAGTTTTGTATTATAACATATTAAATAAAATAAACTCAAAATAATTGTTATCATTACAATTGTTGTGATTATTGTTATTTTTTTCTTTCTCTTTTTCAAATTTTCCCAATTATCTATCATTTCATTTTTGTTTATATCTATGCTTGAAAAGAAATCATCAAAATTTTTATATTTCATTACATATTTTCTCCATCTATTTTAATATTTTCTTTTTTATATTCTTCTATCTGGAAAAATTCTTTTTCTTTAAATCCAAATATACCTGCAACTATATTGCTAGGAACAGTTTGAATTGCTGAGTTATATCTTTGTACATCTGTATTATATATTCTTCTAGCTGCTTGTAATTGACTTTCCATTTTTACCAGATTATTTTGTAAACTTATAAATTGTTCGCTTGCTTTTAATTCTGGATAATTTTCTGCTATTGCAATTACTTTATTTAAGCTCTTGTTTAATTCTCCTGCTTTTTTCAAATTTTGATTTTTTGCATATTCTGTTCTTTGTTTTGTAATATTTTCTAGAAGCTGTTTTTCGTGTTTTGCATATCCTTTTACACATTCTACTAAATTTGGTATTAAATCGAATCTTTGGTTTAAATAAATATCTATTCCAGATTCAGAACTTTTTACTTTGTTTTGTAATTTAATAATTTTATTATATTCTTTTATAATTAAAATAACTAAAATTGCAATTACAACAAGTGTCATCAATATTATTGTATCCATATTTATTCCCCCTTATTTTTCAATTATGGCCTTATTAATTAGTCCATTTTCATCATATTCATAAATAATTTCATAAGTTGTTCCTTTAGAAAACTTCTTTTTCATCTTTCTAAGTTCACTGGCATCATTTGTTTCTGTATCTGCAAAGTTTACCGTTATAATATGCTCAGGATTTTCTTCATTTGATTTAATAACTGTATCCAAAAAATTATTCATGAAAAATCCATCAGTACTACCATAATATAATGTTTTAAATTTACTGTTAAAAGAATCTACGTTATATTCTTTTTCTGTTTCTTGAAATTTTCCAAATATCATACCAAATATATCTGAAAAAGAATATTGTTCAAATAATTCTACTATAGAGTTTGGTACTATCTGATTGGATACTTTCTCAAATTTATTTAATACTTTGTTAATGGTTATTGCACCTATTCCAAGGATAACAAATATTAATATAATTACTATTATAATTATTTTCGTTGGTCTTCCATTATTATTAACTTTAGATTCTTTCTCAGCTGGCTCTGTATTTTCGTCTAGCAAGTCGTTAGCTGTTACATTAAATATTGTTGCCATTTTAGTTAATTTGTCTGCATCCGGAGTTGTTTGTCCTAATTCCCATTTTGAAACTGTTTGTCTTGTCACATCAAGTTTCTCTGCTAATTCCTCTTGTGACCATGCATTTCTCTTTCTTAATTTAATTATTTTTTCTTCAAGTTTCATTTCTATAAATCCCCCTATTTTTTATTTATATTGTGTTTATTCTCTTGTGACTAATTCAATTATACTATTTGTCAATTCTTATTTCAAGCAACTAATGTTGGAATTTTGTCACTTTTAGTTAACATTTGTCTATTCTATGCTTTTTTTGTCTCCCTTGTAAATTTCAAAAAAAATACACTTGCTATCAAGTGTATTGTGGTGCACCAGGAGGAATTCGAATCCCCGACCTCTCGGTTCGTAGCCGAGTGCTCTATCCAGCTAAGCTACTGGTGCATAAATTTTAACCTTAATTAGTATAGCATATATATCTTAAAAAAACAATACTGGTATTGATTATTATTTTAATTTGTGAAATAATATATTTTATTAAGGAGGAAACTTTATGCGAAAATTTTTTAAATGTTTTTTGCTTGGGCTCATTTTTCTTTTTACTATTAGTTTAAATAAATGTGTAAAAGCAAATTCTATCAATTCTATTTCTATGGACATTTACATAGATAAAAATGGTGATGCTAATATAACTGAGACTTGGAATTGTTATTCTGATAGTGGCACAGAGGTATATCATCCTTATTATAACTTAGGTAATTCACAAATTATAAACCTATCTGTAAAAGAAGGCTCAGACTATTACTCTACCATTTCTAATTGGGATACTAGTGCAGATTTTTCAGATAAAGCTTATAAATGTGGTATTAATTATATTGATAATGGAGTTGAATTATGTTGGGGAATTAGTGATTATGGTTCTCATACTTATACAGTCAATTATACTATTACAAATTTTGTCTCTACTTTGTCTGATGCTCAAATGGTTTATTGGACTTTAATTCCTCACGACTTTTCTAACAGGATTGATAAAACTTATATTAAAATTTATGCTGATTTTGATATTCCTGATACTGTTGATGTTTGGGGATATGGTAATTATGGTGGCACTGCTTATGTATATGATGGCTATATAGAAATGCAGTCAGATGGTCCATTAGAAAAATATGAGTATATGACAATATTAGTTAAATTTCCATTAGGATCTTTCGATTCTACCAATATTATAGATAATGATTTTGAATATTATTACGATATGTCAAAAGAAGGTAGTACTGCTTACGATAGCTCTTCTAACAATTACTCAACTAACTTTTTTAAAGATGTATTTTTACCAATATTCTTGATATGCTTTTTTGTTATTATTTTTATTATAATTGGACTTCTTATTTATGGTGAAACTACTAGATATAATTTTAAACTGTCTAAAGAAGAAAAAAAAGAGGCACCATATTATAGAGATATCCCATGTGACGAAGATATATTCAGAGCCTATTATGTCGCTAATAGATTTAAACTTTTTAGAAATCGAACCGATATATTAGGTGCGTTTATCTTAAGATGGATAAAAAGTGGTTTAGTTAAGGTGGAAAAGCGAATTGTTGGCACAATTATAAAAAAAGAGGATTCTGTTATAATTTTTAATACTTTAGGACACACTTTTTCTAATAAACACGAAAAAAAAATATTTAATATAATGTATAAAGCCAGCAAAGATGGTATTTTAGAAAGGAAGGAATTTAAAAATTGGTGTAGCAACAACTATTCAACAATTTTTAATGTTTTTGACGATATTACATCAGATGAAGAGAAAAGATGTATTAATGAAAGGCTTATATCTATAGATACTGTTAAATCATTTAATCTTCTTTCACGTAAAGAATATAATGCAAGTGATAAGTTAAAAGAACAAGCTATTCAACTTGCCGGCTTTAAAAGATATTTGAATGACTATACTCTTATATCTGACAGGGAAGCTATAGAAGTTCATTTATTTGAAGAATATCTAATATATGCACAGATGCTTGGTATTGCACAAAAAGTAGCTAAACAATTTAAGGATTTATATCCTGAAATTATAGAACATTCTAGTTTCAACTCTTACAATGACTTTTTGTTTATATATTCATATGTAAACTCTGGAATAACTGCTGCAAATACCGCAAGAATGAGAGCAGAAAGCTATTCTAGTGGCGGAGGAGGATTTTCTTCTGGCGGTGGAGGCGGCGGTTCCTTCGGTGGCGGAGGAGGCGGCGGTGGATTCCGTTAAACCTTATATTTTTTTAAAAGCATTTAAGCTGACAACTTAAATGCTTTTTTTATCGTATTTATTTAAGTAATATACCTAAAATATCTCTACATAAACTCTATATAATTCAAAATATTTTCTTAATAATAATATATTTCTATTAAAATTTATCTTTTTTTTGCTAAAGTATTGCCAAAAGTGTTTTTCTGTGCTATATTATATTAGTAGTTTGAATTTCGAGGTGTAGCGCAGTTGGTAGCGCGCGTGGTTTGGGACCATGAGGTCGCAGGTTCGATCCCTGTCACCTCGACCATATTTAGAGCTGTTTTCAAGAAAATCCGAAAGAACTTGAAAGCAGTTTTTATTATATAAAAATACTATTTTCTAAGGTTTTAGAGAATAGTATTTTTTTAGTTTAATTCTAAAAGGAAAATCCTGAAATGGTAGCTACAATTGATTCTATTAATGTAGAGTCTACTGTAGAAGTCATTGGCATCGCAAATCTGAACCCCTACGTGAAAAACGGCGGTATTGAATTCATTCCTGAATCCATTTCTGTCGTCAGTGTCGCTGCTGCTGGTCTTCCGATTGACAGCAATAGCTCTCCTGAGCTTCGTATGGATTGGCGGTATCTGGATCTTCGCAATCCTAAAAATCTTCTGATTTTTGAATTGCAGACAGTCATCGAACATGCAATGAGGGAGTATTGGATGAACAATGGTTTCATTGAAATTCATACTCCAAAACTGATGAGTACTTCAAGTGAATCTGGCAGTGAACTTTTTAAGCTTGACTATTTTGGAGGGAAGGCTTACTTGTCTCAATCTCCGCAGTTCTATAAGCAGATGGCTATGAATGCTGGTTTTGAAAAAATCTTTGAGATTGGTCCGGTCTTTCGTGCTAATCCCAGCTTCACTGCACGTCATGAAACAGAGTTCATTAGTGTAGATGCAGAGATTTCTTGGATTAACTCTCATGAAGATGTTATGAAACTGGAAGAAGAATGGATTGCCTATTTTATGGCAAAGGCACAAGAAAAACTTGGCGAAAAGGTTTCTGCTCTTTATGGCATCACAATCGAAGTACCCAAGCTTCCGTTTCCTCGAATTTCTCTTGCCAAAGCAAAAGAGATTATTCGTGAACGTGGATATGTGTCTCCCAAAGACGATGACCTTAATCCTGAGGATGAAAAAATTCTTTCCGAATATGTTAAGGAAAAATTTGGTCATGACTTTGTCTTTGTTACAGACTATCCTGTTTCTGCTCGTCCGTTCTACCACATGCGTCACGAAAACAATCCTACACTGACTAAGAGCTTCGACTTGCTTTATCGCGGTCTCGAAGTAACAACTGGTGCTCAAAGAGAGCATCGTTATGATGTCTTGAAGGCACAAATTCTCGAAAAGCAGGAAACTGAGAACGATGCAAAATTACTTGAATCTCTCAAATATTACCTGCAATTCTTCGAATACGGAACTGTCCCTCATGGTGGTTATGGTTTTGGTTTGTCCCGTCTGATTATGAAACTCCTTGAGCTTCCCAACATTAGAAGTGCGACATTCTTGTCTCGTAACCCTAAAAGACTTACACCTTAACCCTATCACGTTGTCATTTATGACAGCAAAAAAACAGAAGCAAGCAGTTATTTACTGCTTTCTTCTGCCATTTTATTCTTGTTCAGTTTTCTTATTCAATATTTTCATGCTATTTAATGATGTTTACTTCACTATTATTTATTATATATAAATCCCCTTTTATAATATCTATTTCTTTTTCATTACTAACTTTTAAAGCAGTATTATTTGTTATTCCATAAATTTTAAATTTATTTGATGCAGGAAAGAGTTCACTTTTTAATAATTCACCATTATTAATTTCAAAATGTGGCTCAAAAGTGTAATCTATTCTACCAATTCCATAATAAATCTTTGTATTTTCTACACCATCATCAATATCCTTTGAACATATTGATATCTTTCCTAAATTTATAGCACCTGCACTTACCCCTATAACTGCACCCTGAAATTCTTTTATTTTTTCAGATATATTCAATTTAGAAATAAATTCAAATTGTCTAATTGTATCTCCTCCCATTAAAAAGATTATATCTGCATTATTAATTTTTTCTTCAAGTGTCTCCTCATTCATATTTACATCAAAAATATCTACATTTTCTATATCAATTCCTATCTCTCTAAACCATTCAACATCCGTATTTACATATTTATCTGTTTTACTATTTTTTCCCATTCCTCCTGGAATAAAAATTATATTTTTACAATCCTTTAAATCCTTTTGAAATACTCTACTTACTTCTTTGCCAAAATGTTCTTCTACTGAAAAACCGCTAAAAATATATGTTATTTTTTTCATATTATCCCCCCATATTCTTCATATAATCAATACTAACCAATAACATTATAATACAAATCACGAAAAGAGTAAATACGATTATATTTATTATTTTCTCTATTATGAAAGAAATGTGATAATGTCTTAAGTAAAGAAATGAG
>ERZ780185.189-NODE-189-length-44451-cov-3.050500_pt1 | contig 44451 bp, 35 predicted proteins | sample MGYA00511365_ERZ780185 | MGnify/ENA primary metagenome ERZ780185 (study PRJEB29588, sample SAMEA2151606) | human gut metagenome | biome: human gut; feature: human-associated habitat; material: faeces | place: Denmark | collected 2008/2010 ...
CCGTCGGCGTGAACATCACTCGTCTGCGCAAGAAAATCGGAGTTTATGGCAAATGTATCGTAACACGCTTGGGATATGGTTATTGTTTCGAAGCCGAATAACGACAGACACTTTCTGTCCTTCAGCCGGAAGCTTTTCCTTTCGGTCATCTCGCTGTTCCTCGTATTCGCCGCCTGCTTCATCGCCTACCAGTATCAGCGGGAAAAGGAATACAAAGTGGAGCTGCTGGACATGCAGCTGCAAGATTATAACGACAGACTGCACCAGGAGCTTCGCTACCTCCCCGACAGCCTATGGACTTCCATGCTGGACAGCTACATCTCCAAGCATGTGAACAAGGAATTGCGCGTCACTGTGGTAGACCTTCATGGCAACGTATTGTTCGACAGCTCCCAGAACGACAGCCATGAACTAGACAACCACATCAAACGCCCCGAAGTACAGAAAGCGCTGAAAGACGGCAAGGGCTATGACCTGCGGCGCATCTCCGAAACCACCGGCAAGACCTATTTCTATTCTGCCACCGCCTACGAAGGCTGCATCATCCGTTCAGCCCTCCCCTACAACGTCAACCTGATGAACAATCTGGCTGCCGACCCACACTACATCTGGTTCACGGTCATTGTATCACTGCTGCTGATATCCGTCTTCTACAAATTCACCTCCAAACTGGGCAGCGCCATCAACCACCTGCGCGAGTTTGCCAAAAGGGCCGACAAGAACGAACCCATAGACATGGACATACAAGCCGCCTTCCCGCACAATGAGCTTGGAGAGATTTCGCAGCATATCATACAGATATACAAGCGCCTGCGCGAAACCAAAGAGGCGCTTTACATTGAGCGCGAAAAGCTTATCACCCATTTGCAAACCTCCCGCGAAGGACTGGGCGTATTCAACAGAGACAAAAAGGAGATATTGGTAAACAATCTGTTCACCCAATACGGCAATCTGATTTCAGACTCCAACCTGCAGACTACCGAAGAGATATTCTCCATCTGCGAATTCCAGAAGATAACGGATTTCATCAACAAGGCGCAGAAGCGCCCCTCCTACAACGAAGAACGAAGGATGTCCGTACACATCAACAAGAACGGACGCACCTTCATCGTGGAGTGCATCATCTTCCAAGACCTCAGCTTTGAAATTTCCATCAACGACATCACCCAGGAAGAAGAGCAAGTACGGCTGAAACGGCAGTTGACCCAGAACATCGCCCACGAGCTGAAAACCCCCGTAAGCAGCATACAAGGTTATCTGGAAACCATCGTAAACAACGAAAACATTGCACCCGAAAAGATGCAGGTCTTCCTGGAACGCTGCTACGCGCAAAGCAACCGCCTGAGCCGCCTGCTGCGCGACATATCCGTACTGACCCGCATGGACGAAGCCGCCAACATGATTGATATGGAAAAGGTGGACATCAGCATGCTGGTTTCAAACATCGTCAACGAAGTGTCCCTGGAACTGGAACAGAAGCAAATCACCGTTGTCAATTCCCTAAAACCGAAGATACAGTTGCGGGGCAACTACTCTCTACTCTACTCCATCTTCCGCAATCTCATGGACAACGCCATCGCTTATGCCGGCACCAACATACACATCAACATCAGTTGTTTCCGCGAAGACGAGAATTACTACTATTTCAGTTTTGCCGATACCGGCATCGGCGTTTCTCCCGAACATCTGAACCGTTTGTTCGAACGCTTCTACCGTGTAGACAAAGGACGCTCGCGCAAGTTGGGCGGCACCGGCTTGGGGCTCGCCATAGTGAAGAATGCAGTCCTTATTCACGGAGGCACCATCTCTGCCAAAAACAACCAAGGCGGAGGACTGGAGTTTGTATTCACACTGGCAAAAGAGAGATAACAGCCCGTTTTACCACACCAAACAAAATGCTTTGCATACCTCTGGAGAAGGTTCTTGTGGCAAGTGTGGCTTGTATTGGTATCTTTTCACCTTACCGACATGACGGATTGCTTAAATCGCCTTAAGTCACTATCAATCAGAGAGTAATTTTGCCAACCTATTGCCATGCTTTTGGCAAACTTTTGCCATACCTATGGCAAAGTTTTGCCAACGCGGTGACAAAGTCTTGCCAAGAGGGTGGCAAAACCTTGCCAATTTGTCGGCAAAAAGAAAGAGAGAGGGGAAGAAAATTTATCACTCATAGAATTGTTTTCTCAAAAAGAATCCGTATCTTTGTCATGCATTGGTTCGCTCCCCCTCTTCTGGGAAAGCGATTAAAAGGGAATCAGGTGTAAATCCTGGACAGTCCCGCTGCTGTAAGTTTCGTGCAACGTTGCAGACAATTACTCTATGCCACTGGAATATTCTTCCGGGAAGGCGCCTGCAACAGAAACAAGTCAGAAGACCTGCCATGCATACTTTATCATTGCTTTCGAGGAAAAAGCGTTGAGTCTAATGAGCCGGACAAACCGTCCATCATTTCATTCATCAAACCTAATTCAGAGAAAGTAAAGAAGGTAATAAACTCTGCCAAGTTTATTTGATGATGTCCGGCCGAAGTGATTTCGTCCGGACATTTACATTACAAAAAGTCATATTTAAATTGATTATTACATAGATTTTACCTAAATTCGGCACATTAAACCGAAATAATCGGTTTATCCGTTAACCTATTGTCAAATTATTAAAGATACAGAGTCTATGGAATTACCATTTGCCGAAGCATGGAAAATCAAAATGGTGGAACCTATCCGTAAAAGTACCCGCCAGGAACGCGAACAATGGCTGAAAGAAGCCCACTACAACGTATTCCAACTCAAATCGGAACAAGTTTATATCGACCTCATCACCGACTCAGGTACCGGCGCCATGAGCGACCGCCAATGGGCAGGCATGATGCTGGGTGACGAAAGCTATGCCGGAGCCACCTCATTCTTCAAACTGAAAGAAGTCATCACCCGCCTCACCGGATTTGAATACATTATCCCCACCCACCAGGGACGCGCTGCCGAAAATGTACTCTTCTCCTACTTGGTGCACGAGGGCGACATTGTGCCGGGAAACTCCCATTTCGACACCACCAAAGGACATATCGAGGGACGCCGGGCATTGGCTCTGGACTGCACCATAGACGAAGCCAAACAGACACAGCTGGAAATTCCCTTCAAAGGCAATGTAGACCCTAAAAAACTGGAAAAAGCATTACAGGAACATAGCGAACGGATACCGTTCGTCATCGTCACCATAACCAACAACACTGCAGGCGGCCAGCCGGTTTCCATGCAGAACCTGCGCGAAGTCCGCGCCATTGCCGACAAGTACGGCAAGTCGGTCGGTATTCACGCTCACAACAACCAGCAGCTTGCTTTTGCCAACACAATTGAGGCTATGACTCAGGGTGTCAGCTACCTTGACGCAACCGTTGACGGCATGGGCAGAGGCGCAGGCAACTGTGCGCTTGAACTTCTTCTCGGTTTCCTCAAGAACCCGAAGTATCAGGTTGCTCCTATTCTCAAAATCATTGAGGAGTACACCCACAAGTTTAAGGCTGAGGGCGTTAAGTGGGGTTACGATATTCCGTACCTTCTCACAGGTCAGTACAACACACATCCCCGTCCTGCAATTCAGTTTGTAAAAGAGGACAGACAGGATTATTACAAGTTCTCAAATGAACTTTATGATATTATCAACAGCTAAAAAATAATAATTCGTAGGGGCGAACAACAGCATTGTAAAAAAGATATTGCTGTCGGGATATGAATTGTTTGCCCGATCATAGAAAGAATAACAAAAAATGAGGAGAATCACTATGGCATTTGACAGACTTATCGAAAATATTGTAAAAATGCAGAATCCTACGGTTGCAGGTCTTGATCCTAAGCTTGACTATGTTCCCGAATCAATCAAAACAAAATGCTTTGAAAAGTATGGCAAGACGCTTGAGGGTGCGGCTGCTGCACTTTTTGAATTCAACAAGGCGCTTATTGACGCACTTTATGATATTGTTCCTGCCGTAAAGCCACAGGCTGCATATTATGAAATGTATGGCTGGCAGGGTGTTAAGGCTCTTTGCGACACAATCGCTTATGCAAAGTCAAAGGGTATGTTCGTTATCACAGACGGCAAGCGTAACGATATCGGCACAACTATGGAGGCATATGCTACGGCACACCTCGGTCATACAGATGTTGCAGGCGAAAGTATTGACGCATTCGGTGCAGACGCACTCACGGTAAACGGCTACCTCGGAACAGACGGTATCAAGCCGCTTGCAAAAATTTGCGATTCGGACGACAAGGGCATTTTTGTTCTTGTAAAAACTTCAAACCCAAGCTCGGGCGAACTTCAGGATATGAAGCTTGAAACAAATGAGAGCGTTTATGAGCATATGGGCAAGATGTGCGAAGGCTGGGGCGAAGACCTTATGGGTAAGCATGGCTATTCGGCAGTAGGCGCAGTTGTGGGTGCAACATATCCCGAACAGCTCGGTGAAATGAGAGCAAAACTTCCGCACACATTCTTCCTTGTTCCCGGTTACGGTGCTCAGGGCGGCGGTGCCGATGATGTTAAAAACGCATTTGACGAAAACGGTCTTGGTGCAATCATCAACTCAAGCCGCGGCATTATGTGCGCATGGAAAAAGCAGGGGCTTACAGAAGATGATTTTGCCGTTGCCGCTCGTAAAGAGGCTGAGCGTATGAGGGATGAAATCGTTGGCTGTATCGGCAAAATTAAGCTTGACTGATTCATTTGCACAACAGAATCACGAAATTTTTCGATTTTTATGCTTTAGTGCTATGAATTTGTTGACTTTAGCGTGCTAAAAGCGTATAATTTAGGTGTATTTATTTTTACAACTATATTTTTAAATTTTCTTTAAAAAGGGAGATATCAGAAATGGCAAGAGTATATAATTTTTCGGCAGGTCCTTCAATGCTGCCTGAGTCTGTGCTTAAAAAAGCAGCGGCAGAAATGCTTGACTACGAAGGCAGTGGTCAGAGCGTTATGGAAATGTCACACCGCTCAAAAATTTACGGTACAATCATCGAGGGTGCCGAGGCTCTTTTGAGAGAGGTTATGAACATTCCTGACAACTACAAGGTTCTTTTCCTTCAGGGCGGTGCGTCAACACAGTTTGCGGCTATCCCTATGAACCTTATGACAAAGAGCGGTAAGGCTGATTATGTTATCACAGGTCAGTGGGCTAAAAAGGCTCATGCAGAGGCTGCCCGTTACGGTCAGGCTAATGTTGTTGCTTCATCGGCTGACAAGACCTTCACATACATTCCAAAGCTTGATCCTTCAACATTCACAAAGGACGCTGACTATTTCTACATTTGCATGAACAACACAATTTACGGTACTGTTTATCACGAGCTTCCCGACACAGGTGATGTTCCGCTCGTTGCAGATATTTCTTCCTGTATTCTTTCAAGACCGATTGATGTTTCAAAGTTCGGCGTTCTCTATGCAGGCGCGCAGAAGAACATGGCTCCGGCAGGTCTTACGGTTGTTATCGTTCGTGAGGATCTTATCGGCAACGCTATGGATATCACTCCTACAATGCTTAACTGGAAAACTCACGCTGACAACGGTTCAATGTTCAACACACCGCCTTGCTACACAATCTACATTGCAAAGCTTGTTCTTGAATGGATTAAGAACGAGGTTGGCGGTCTTGATAAGATGTATGAAATCAACAAGAAGAAGGCTGACCTTCTCTACGGTTTCCTCGATTCTTCAGAGCTTTTCAAGGGTACTGTTGTTCCCGAGGATCGTTCGCTTATGAATGTTCCGTTCGTTACAGGTGACGCTGACCTTGACGCTAAATTCGTTAAAGAGGCTACTGAAAACGGTCTTGTTAATATCAAGGGTCATCGCACAGTCGGCGGTATGAGAGCTTCAATTTACAACGCTATGCCTTATGAGGGCGTTGAAAAACTCGTTGAGTTTATGAAGAAGTTCGAGGCTGAAAACAAGTAATTATTGAATATTATGATATAACGGGCGAACGCTGTTCGCCTGTTATTGTAAATTCTTAAAATAAAAAATTAAAAAGGATTGATTTTGATGTATAACATTCTTACATTAAACAAAATCGCCGCTATCGGCACAAGCCGTCTCGGTGATAACTATAAATACGGTGACGATGTTCAGAACCCTGACGCAGTTCTTGTAAGAAGTGCCGCAATGCACGATATGGAATTTGCCGATAACCTTCTTGCAATTGCAAGAGCAGGCGCAGGCACAAACAACATTCCGAAGGATAAGTGCAGCGAGCAGGGTATTGTTGTTTTCAATACACCGGGTGCTAACGCAAACGCTGTTAAGGAGCTTGTTATCGCAGGACTTCTTATTTCAAACCGTAAGGTTATTGAGGGTTATGAATGGGCGAAGACTCTCAAGGGCAACGGTGCAGCTGTCGGTAAGATGGTTGAAAAGGGCAAGAGTCAGTTTGTCGGTCCCGAAATCAAGGGTAAGACTCTCGGTGTTATCGGTCTTGGAGCAATCGGTATTCTTGTTGCAAATGCCGCTGTTGCTCTCGGTATGAATGTAATCGGCTTTGACCCATTTATGTCTGTTGGCAACGCTCTCAAGCTTGCTCCTACAGTTAAGCTCATGAAGAGCGCAGAAGATGTTATGGTAAATTGCGACTACCTCACAATCCATGTTCCGCTTACTGACGACACAAGAGATATGGTTGATGCCGATATGATTGCCAAGATGAAAGACGGTGTTCGTATTCTCAACTTCAGCCGTGACGGTCTTGTTAATTCAACAGCAGTTCTTGAGGCTGTTAAGAGCGGCAAGGTTGCTAAGTATGTTACAGACTTCGGAACAGACGATATCCTCGGTGAAGAGAATATTATCTGCCTCCCACACCTCGGTGCATCAACTCCCGAAAGTGAAGAAAATTGTGCTGTTATGGCTTGTGATCAGGTTAAGGAGTACCTCGAGAACGGTAACATCATCAACTCCGTAAACTATCCTGCAATTTCACTTGCAAGAACAAATGCTGACGATACCCGTTTCTGCGTTGCTCACAAGAATGTTCCCGAGCTTCTCAAGAAGGTTCTCACACAGATCAGCGGCAATGTTGAAAATATGCTTTCAAAGAGCCGTGGCGACTATGCTTACACAATTATTGATGTTGCAGGCGCCGGTGCAGATGACCTTGCAAAAATCGCAGCAGTTGATGGCGTAATCAGAGTTCGTGCAATCTGATTTCGATTTTAATTGAGCTTTAATGTTGTAAAAAATTATCCGAGCATTGTTTTGATGCTCGGATTTTTTGCGTTTATTTGTACAAATGGTTACAATGCTACACTCGGGCATAATATGCTTTCAATATTATAAACTGTCTGCACGAACGGGGTGCGGTGGTACACCGACCAGATGGTATTTTTTTGCATTGGCAATTATAAATGTTACGGAAATTGCAACGGCACACAATTCTGCAACGGGCAATGCCGACCATACACCGTTTATGCCTATAAACATCGGCAAAATCAGCATTGCGGCACACTCGAAAACAAGCGTTCTTGCAACTGAAATTACGGCTGAAATCTTGCCGTTGTTGAGTGCGGTGAAAAGTCCCGATGCGAAAATATTCATTCCGCACAACAGATAATTTATTGCAAAAATTCTGAATCCGCTGAGTGCAATCTGCTGAATTTTTTCGTTGCCTGCCGAGAAAATTCCGACAAGCGGTTCTGCAAAAAATTCAGATGCCGTAATCATTGCAACCGAAATTATCAGCGTGATTTTTATGCATAATTTGAACAGCTTTTGCAGTTTTTCGTGATTTTGTGCGCCGTAGTTAAAGCTGATGACGGGTGAAACTCCCGAAGTGAATCCAAACGAAACCGCAGTGAAAATAAAGTGAATGTACAAAATAGCACTTATAGCCGCAACGCCTTTTGCGCCTGCAAAGTGCATCATCTGAATGTTGAACAGCGCTGTTGTCACGGCTGGGGGGGGCTGTTGAAAGATTTGTCACAGCCTCTGACGAGCCGTTTGCCATAGCAAAGAGGATTTCACTTACCTTGAATTCAGGCTTGCCAAAGTGCAGAGTCTGCTTTTTGTTGAAAAAGAGCAAAAGCGGAATTGCACCCACAGCCATTCCGATGATTGTGCCGAGTCCTGCACCGATTATTCCAAAATCCCACACAGCCATAAAAAGAATGTCAAGCACAATGTTTGTGCAACCCGACAGTATCGAGAAAACAAGCATGATATGTGGCTTGTCTGCTGTTACAAGGTACGATTGGTTGAGCATCTGCCAGCACATTACAAAGCCATACGGAATCATAACGCTGCCGTAGTCAATGCAGTAGGGGAGAATTTTTTCGTTTGAGCCGAACATCATGTACATAGGTTCGGCAAAAATTGTGAACAGCACAGCAATGATAACAGAAATGACCGTTGCCGTGATTGCAACACCGGACATAAGTCGGTTTGCTTCCTCCTGTTTGCCTTCTCCCATTTTCTTTGCGATTATAGCATTTGAGCCTGTTGAAAACATTAAGCCCACAGCCATAAATACGAGCGTGAACGGATATACAATATTGATTGCGGACAATGCGTCACTTCCGACACAGTTCGCAACAACGATTCCGTCAACAACCGTGTAAAGTGACATAAAAACCATCATAAGAACGGTTGGCAAAGTGAACTTCAGAATCGTTTTTGCTTTGATAGGTTTTGCATAAATTGATGTTGCCATAAAATTTCCTTACCCTCAAATTTATATTTTTCACAGACCATTTAAACGATTGTATCATAACTTTGTCGCAATTACAACCGATTTGTCTTTTTTTGTAAAATATGCTATTATATACAGACTTAAAAGCGAAAAAAGGGGCGGTTTTATGTTTAAGGGCGCAGTTTTTGATATGGACGGGCTTATGATTGACAGCGAAAGGCTTGTTTATTCAATCTGGCAGGAAATGCTTGATGAGGACGGCAAAGAGTTTAATCTTGACATTTTCAAAAAGACAATCGGACTTCGCAGTGAGGATTCCTACGAATATTACAAGTCGGTTTACGGCGATGATTTTGACTATCCTGCTTACAAGGCGGAGTCGAGAATCCGCTATTTTAAGCGTATCGAAAAGAACGGTGTGCCTGTAAAAAAAGGCTTGTACGAAATTTTTGATTATTTAAAATCAGTCGGTTGTAAAATTTCGCTTGCAACTTCAACCTCGTCACAAACGGCTTTGAAGATTATGAAGAAAATCAATCTCTATGATAAATTTGACGCATTCGTGTGCGGTGATGATGTTAAAAACGGCAAACCCGATCCCGAGGTTTTTTTGATTGCCGCAAAGAAGCTCGGTCTTGAGCCGGTGGACTGCGTTGCGTTTGAGGACAGCATTAACGGCATAAAATCTGCACATTCCGCAGGTATGACCACGGTTATGGTTCCCGATTTGTCAGAGCCGACAGACGAAATTAAACCGATGATAGATTTTTTGTGTACGGATTTAAGCGAAGCGATAAAGCATTTATAAATTGAAAATTACGGCGAGCCGCCGTTCCCAATTCGTGTAGATAGTTTGTAATGTCAAAAAACAAATTATGTCCGAGCGAAACATTGCAACCGTTTGTACAAATAACCAAAACCTTTGTTATTGATTTTTAAAAAATCAACAACAAAGTATTTTGACAGGAACAAGTAAATATAAAAAACTTTTTTGTAAAAAACGAAACAAAAATATATATCCTGCTTTGAATTTCTTGTGTAAAACACTTTACAAATCGGTGTTTAAGTGATAAAATTTAAGATGATACAAAGTATCCGTACCGCTTGTTGATTTACGGTGCGTAATTAACGGGTATCGAAAATTTATGCGGCATCATTTCCTTTGCCGCTTTGATTAAAAAGGAGGACGATTCCATTGGCAAGAAAAATGAAAACTATGGATGGTAACAGCGCAGTAGCTCATGTTTCTTATGCGTTTACCGATGTTGCGGCTATCTATCCTATTACACCTTCTTCCGTAATGGCTGACCTTACCGACAAGTTCTCGGCACAGGGTGCCAAGAACCTTTTCGGCAGACAGGTTCAGGTAACGGAAATGCAATCGGAGGGCGGCGCATCAGGTGCTGTTCACGGCTCGCTCGCAGCAGGTGCTTTGACCACAACTTACACAGCATCACAGGGCCTGCTCCTTATGATTCCGAATATGTACAAGATGGCAGGCGAGCTCCTTCCGGGCGTTATTCATGTATCAGCCCGTGCGCTCACAAGCCACGCACTTTCTATTTTTGGTGACCACTCAGATATCTACGCTTGCCGTCAGACAGGTTATGCTATGCTTTGTTCAAACAATCCTCAGGAATGTATGGACCTTGCCGCTGTTGCTCACCTTGCAGCTATTGAAGGCAGAGTTCCTTTCCTTCATTTCTTTGACGGTTTCAGAACTTCTCACGAAATTCAGAAGATTGAGGAGTGGGATTACGCAGACCTCGCCGATATGCTTAACTGGGATGCAGTTGAGGCTTTCCGTCGTCGTGCTCTTAACCCTGAGCATCCTGTAACAAGAGGTACTGCTCAGAACGACGATATCTTCTTCCAGGCAAGAGAAGCTTGTAATAAGTATTATGACGCAGTTCCCGAAGTTGTTGTTAAGTACATGGACAAGGTTAATGCTAAAATCGGCACTGACTACAAGCCGTTCAACTACTACGGTGCAGAGGATGCAGAGCATGTTATCGTTGCTATGGGTTCTGTTTGCGACTGTACGGAAGAAGTTGTTGATTACCTCAATGCCGCAGGCGAAAAGGTCGGTCTTCTTAAAGTTCACCTTTACAGACCTTTCGTTGCAGACTATATGCTCAGAGAGCTTCCTAAGACTGTTAAGACAATCTCTGTTCTTGACAGAACAAAGGAACCCGGTTCAATCGGCGAACCTCTTTATCTTGATGTTCTCGCCGCTATCAACGGTTCGGACTTTGCAGGTGTAAAGGTTTACACAGGCAGATACGGTCTTGGCTCAAAGGATACAACACCCGGCGACATCATTGCTGTTTACAGAAACGCTGAAAGCGAAACACCTAAGAGAAGATTTACAATCGGCATTGTTGATGATGTTACAAACCTCTCACTTCCGATTGTTGAAAATCCCGATACAACTCCGAAGGGTACACACAGCTGTAAGTTCTGGGGTCTTGGTGCTGACGGTACTGTCGGTGCTAACAAGAACTCAATCAAGATTATCGGCGATAACACCGATATGTACGCTCAGGGCTACTTTGCATATGACTCAAAGAAGTCGGGCGGTCTTACAGTTTCTCACCTTCGTTTCGGTAAAACTCCTATTAAGTCAACATACTACATTTCAAAGGCAGACTTTGTTGCCTGTCACAATCCGTCTTATGTTGACAAGTACGATATTGTTGATGACCTTAAAGAAGGCGGTTCATTCCTTCTTAACTGCCCATGGGATACAGAAGAGCTTTCCGAGCGTCTCCCGGGTAAGATGAAGAAGATTCTCGCTGAAAGACACATCAACTTCTACACAATTGACGGTATCAAGATCGGTAAGGAAATCGGTCTCGGCGGTCGTATCAACACAGTTCTTCAGTCAGCATTCTTCAAGATTGCAGATATCATTCCTGCCGACAAGGCTAAGGAGCTTATGAAGGCTGCCGCTAAGAAGTCATACATGAAGAAAGGTCAGGCTATCGTAGATATGAACTACGCCGCTATCGACCGTGGTATGGAAGACCTCAAGAAGGTTGAAATTCCTGCTGATTGGGCTAATGCTGTTGATAATTCAGCTGCCGACAAGGCAGAGGGTAACGGCGCTCTCGTTGAGTATGTAAACGAAATCCTCAAGCCTGTAAATGCATATAAGGGCAACAAGCTCCCTGTTTCAACATTTATGGATCATGTTGACGGTACTGCTCCGAACGGTTCTGCCGCTTATGAAAAGAGAGGTATCGCAGTTGATGTTCCCGAATGGAATCCTGAAAACTGTATTCAGTGTAACAGATGTGCAATCGTATGTCCTCACGCTGTAATCCGTCCTGTTGCCATGACAGCCGATGAGCTTGCAAAAGCTCCCGAGGGTACAAAGAGCCTCCCGATGATGGGACTTAAGGACCTCAACTTTGTAATGACAGTTTCAACACTCGACTGTACGGGTTGCGGCGCTTGTGCTCAGGTTTGTCCGGGTAAGAAGGGCGCTAAGGCTCTCACAATGCAGTCAATCGACTCACAGCGTCCTAAGCAGGCAGTATTTGACTACGCTCTCACACTTGAAGATAAGCCTGAAGTTCACGAGAAGTTCAAGTTTACTACAGTTAAGGGCAGTCAGTTCAAACAGCCGTTGCTTGAATTCTCAGGCGCTTGCGCAGGCTGCGGTGAAACACCGTATGCAAAGCTTGTTACACAGCTTTTCGGTGACAGAATGTTTATCGCTAACGCAACAGGCTGTTCATCAATTTGGGGTGCATCTGCTCCTGCAACACCTTATACAAAGAATAAGAAGGGTTACGGTCCTGCTTGGCAGAACTCACTCTTTGAAGATAACGCAGAGTTTGGTTTTGGTATGGCTCTCGGTCAGAAGGCTATCCGCAACAGACTTATCGAGTATGTTGAGGGTATTCAGAAGGATACAGACAGCGCTGACCTCAAGACAGCTTGTCAGAACTATCTCGACACAGTAACAGATTCAACTTCAAGCCGTCCTGCAACAGACGCTCTTATCGCTGAACTCGAAAAGAACACAGAGGATGCAAAGGTTGGCGAACTTGTTAAGAAAACACTCGTTGACAAGGACGAACTTGCTAAGAAGTCAATGTGGATCTTCGGCGGTGACGGTTGGGCTTACGATATCGGTTTCGGCGGTCTTGACCATGTAATCGCATCAGGCGAAAATGTTAATATCCTCGTATTCGATACCGAGGTTTATTCTAACACAGGCGGTCAGGCTTCAAAGGCTACTCCTGTAGGTTCGGTTGCACAGTTTGCCGCTGCAGGTAAGGCTGTTAAGAAGAAAGACCTCGCCGCTATTGCAATGAGCTACGGCTATGTTTATGTTGCACAGTGCGCTATGGGTGCTGACAACAATCAGGTTCTCAAGGCTATGGTTGAGGCTGAAAGCTACAACGGTCCGTCACTCGTAATCTGCTACGCTCCGTGTATCAACCACGGTATCAAGGGTGGCATGGGCATTGCTCAGCTTGAGGAGAAAAAGGCTGTTGAGGCAGGTTACTGGAACATCTTCCGTTACGATCCTCGTCTTGCAGACGAAGGAAAGAATCCGTTCATGCTTGACGGTAAAGCTCCTTCTGCATCATATCGTGACTTCATCATGGGCGAAGTTCGTTATAACTCACTCACTCGTTCATTCCCCGAAAGAGCAGAAAAACTCTTTGAAAAGGCTGAAAAGGTTGCTGCTGATAAGTATGCTCACCTTGAAAAGCTTGCAAGCCTTCCCGATGCCGAATAATTTTGGCTAAAGCTTGTACAAAGTGAATATGTGAATAAATAAAAAATTCTCCCGAATATGGCATTTGCCGTGTTCGGGAGATTCTTTTTTAATTGAAAATGTAAAATGGAAAATTGAAAATTATGGTCAGCGGTGTGCCACCGCAGCCCTTTCGGGAAGACAGTCTTGTTAATGAGAGAGTGAATATGCCCGAGTGTAGGTATGCAATGTTTGTACAAATCTGTATGGGCGAACACGGTTCATCCATACATTATTACAGTTGCTTTGCAGCATTTATAAAATTTGTATTAATATATAGTCTGTACCGTTGCTTGCGGGCGAATGATATCCGCCCCAACAGATAAACAACAACTTTCATATATAAAAAACAGTCGGGAAGACGATGTTTTGCATTTTGCAAACCGTCTTCCCGACATTCATTTTACATTTTCAATTTTCCATTTTCAATTTAAAATCTCCGTTCGGGCATCTTTATTTTCGCTTTTGTGGAACTATCTTCTTAAATTGACTGCGGCGGTTTATTGCACCGTTACCGTAATCGTTACGCTTGATGTTCTTTTTAGTACATCGGTGACTGAATATGTTACCTTGTACTTGCCTTTTCGGGTGGTTACTACATTGCCGAAAACTTCGATATTCGAAGTTATGTCGTTGCCGCAGGTGTCAACGGCTGTTACTCCTGCAAGGGCGTAAAATTCGCCGCCGCTTTTGATTGTGTAATCGTTTGCACCGCTGATTATTGGTGTTGCTTTGGCATACGGGCATTTTTTATTGCTGTCTGTCGGATCCCATTTGTTGGTAAAATCGGTGATTTTGATTGCATCCGGTTTTCCGAGAGGGCCTGCATTTTCTGCGTCGTCATATATGCTTACATTCGTGCCTGTGGGGCAGTTGTCATAAACCCACTTTGCATCCGAAACCGCAAGTCTTACGCATCCTTGTGACGCCTGTTCGCCAAGCTTGTTGAACTCCTCAAGCTCCAAATCTTCTTCGCTCATTGAGTAGTAGGGAACGGAGTGGAAAAGATAATCGCCCGCGATTCCGCTGATGTATCTTCCGAAAACATCGCCCACAAGGGAAAGCCATTCGGACTTGATTCCGATTGTGTAGTCACCCGTGATTGTCGAATTGTCAAGACCTGTGGAGCAAATCATCGCCCTTACGGGGATTGTGTACTTGCCCTTTTCGTCATATGTGTAAACCGTCACGCAGTTTGCCGTGCGGTTGACCTTGATTGCGTACAGATTTTTTGCCGTGTTACGCTTATTGCTTTCAAGCTTGTCAAGATTTGCCGTTATACAGGTTGAGTAGCTTTGCTGTTTTTTCGTGGTTGATTTTGCCACCGTAACCTGAAATTCCGACTTTGATTTGTCTTTTGAAATTGCAGAAATCAGAGCCGTACCCTCTTTGAGAGCGTCAACCCTTCCGCCGTCATCAACGGTAACAATTTTACTGTCCGAGCTTGTCCATTTGGTAACGGATTTTGCTTTTTCGGATGACAGTTCAATAAGCTTTGATTCGCCGACTTTTAATGTGAGCGAATCGACCGTGCTCGGAAATGTCGTATTTTCGGTTACTGCCGTATCGGGCGTCTGCGGTTTTGGAGAATTTTGAGAATCATTTTCGAAAATTCCCGTCACACCGCATAATATGCAGGTTGCAATGAGGACAACACAAAGTAAAAGAATGAAAATTTTCTTTTTCATAGATTACCTATCCTTATAGAATTTAACATTAAATGGTTACAAAATTTTAACCTTTGTATATTATAACTTTTTTTCGACAATCTTGCAAGTGCTATTTTAAATCGGCAGGAAATGTGGTAAAATGTCAGTCGGAGAATGTTTTGTATTTTCCAAACTAACAATTTATGGTGATAATTATGGCACATCCGATTAAACATTTCAGAACAATAACCCGTCACAGGCACAAGGTAATTGCCAACTGTGCAAGGGCAGGAATTCTCAGACAGGGATTAATACACGATTTGTCAAAGTATTCGCCTACAGAATTTATTCCGGGTGCAAAGTATTTTCAGGGCACGAGAAGTCCCAATGAAAAGGAAAGAGAGCTGTACGGCTATTCACAGGCGTGGATGCATCACAAGGGCAGAAACCGTCACCATTACGAATACTGGAACGATTACAACCCAAAGACAAAGCAGATTGAAAATGTTGAAATGCCTGTAAAATATGTTATCGAAATGTTTTGCGACCGAGTTGCCGCAAGCAAAATCTACAACGGCAAAAATTACACGGACGGCGCTCCGTTTACATATTTTTGCAGAATCAGAGGCAAACACCGTATGCACCCCAACACCGAGGCCTTGCTTGAAAAATTATTGGTTATGCTGAGAGATGAGGGTGAAGAAAAGACCTTTGCATATATAAGAAGTATGAAAAAGTGATTGTTTGTGCGAATCCTCCCGTCTGAAATATAGTCGCAAGGCTACCCCTACAGAATTGCACAAACAAAAATACTATATTATGCTCGGACATAATATGTTTTTGATATTGCAAACTATCTACACGAATAGGGAACGGCGGCTCGCCGTAAGGAGTGATAATATGAAAACCGACAGGGTTATAACTGCTATGATTGAATATTTTGGAAGTGACAAGAAAAGAATTCACCATTTTCTCAAGGTTTATTCATTCGCAAAGACAATCGGTGAGAGTGAAAATCTTTTGCCCGACGATCAGGAGCTTCTTGAAATCTCCGCAATCGTTCACGACATCGGCATAAAGGTGAGCGAAGAAAAGTACAATTCTTCTGCAGGAAAGTACCAGGAACTTGAAGGCCCTCACGAGGCTGAAAAGTTGCTTGCCGCTCTCGGCTACGAAAAAACATTTATTGACAAAGTTTGTTACCTTGTGGGACACCATCACACCTATGGAAATATTGATACTTTGCCGTACCGAATTTTGGTAGAGGCTGACTTTCTTGTGAACCTTTATGAGGACGATTCAAGCCGCAGTGCCGCAGAGCAGGCATATGACAAAATATTCCGCACAAATACAGGAAAAAATCTGCTGAAAATAATGTTCCTCATACCCTAAAATTGTACTCATTTACCATAGTATTTTGAGTGTGAAAAAGTGGTGTAAAAAGTATCTCAAAATGCTTGACAACGCCCTTAAAAAGTGTTATTTTAATGGTGTTGGTTATATGATTATAAAAGTGAATAAATGACAGAATACAAGGATGTATGACGATTTTTTCAAGGAGCTGACCTTACTGGGCATCTGCTTGGAATTGAGTCGGCATTTTTTTGTGTCATATACAAAATTCAGTATTAATTATCATTATCGGAGGTTTTACAGTAATGAGAGAAGAATGGACAAATTTTGCAGGTGGCAAATGGGAGTCCGACATTGATGTCAGAGACTTCATTCAGAGAAACTACACACCTTATGACGGCGACCAGTCTTTCCTTGAAGGTCCTACAGAAGCTACAGACAAGCTCTGGGGCGAGCTCAAGGAACTCCAGAAGGAAGAAAGAGCCAAGGGCGGCGTTCTTGATATGGAAACTGAGGTTGTAAGCGGCATCACAGCTTACGGCGCTGCATATCTTGATAAAGACCTTGAAAAGGTTGTAGGTCTTCAGACAGACAAGCCTCTCAAGCGTGCATTTATGCCTTACGGCGGTATCAAAATGGCTGAGCAGTCATGCCAGATGTATGGCTACACTCCAAGCCCTAAACTCCACGAAATCTTTACAAAATATCACAAGACTCACAACCAGGGTGTATTCGATATCTACACTCCTGAGATGAAGCTTGCCCGTCACAACAAGATTCTTACAGGTCTTCCCGACACATACGGCAGAGGCAGAATCGTCGGTGACTACAGAAGAGTTGCTCTTTACGGTATTGACCGTCTTATCGAAGGCAAGAAAGAGGACTTTGCAGAAACAAACCGTCAGGGTATGAGAAGAGGCGACTTCCAGCTTCGTGAAGAAATCGCTGATCAGATTCGTGCTCTTAACGATATGAAGGAAATGGCACTTTCTTACGGCTTTGATATTTCACAGCCTGCTAAGAACGCTGCAGAGGCAGTTCAGTGGCTCTACTTCGGCTATCTTGCTGCTATCAAGACTCAGAACGGCGCTGCAATGAGCGTTGGTCGTGTATCAACATTCCTCGACATCTACATCGAGCGTGACCTTGAGAACGGTACACTTACAGAATCACAGGCTCAGGAACTCGTTGACCACTTTGTTATGAAGTGCCGTATGGTTAAGTTTGCAAGAATTGAGTCTTACAACCAGCTCTTCTCGGGCGACCCTGTATGGGCTACACTCGAAGTTGCAGGTCTTGGCATTGACGGCCGTTCAATGGTTACAAAGAACGACTACCGTTTCCTCCACACACTTGAGAATATGGGACCTTCACCTGAGCCAAACCTCACAGTTCTTTATTCTTCAAGACTTCCGGAGAACTTCAAGAAGTATGCTGCTCATATTTCAGTTACAACAAGCTCAATTCAGTACGAAAACGATGATGTAATGCGTCCTGTATGGGGCGATGATTACTCAATCTGCTGTTGCGTATCCGCAATACAGACAGGTAAGGAAATCCAGTTCTTCGGCGCAAGAGCTAACCTTGCTAAGTGCCTTCTCTACGCTATCAACGGCGGTATTGATGAAAAGACAAAGATGCAGGTTGGTCCTGAATATACACCTATCACATCAGAGTATCTTGATTATGACGAAGTTATCAAGAAGTATGACACAATGATGGATTGGCTTGCTCACCTCTATGTTGGTACACTTAACATGATTCACTACATGCATGATAAGTACTACTATGAGGCAGCAGAAATGGCTCTTATCGATACAGATGTAAGAAGAACATTTGCAACAGGTATTGCAGGCTTCTCACATGTTGTTGACTCACTCAGCGCTATTAAGTACGCTAAGGTTAAGGTTATCCGTGACGAGGACGGCATTGCTGTTGACTTTGAAACAGAGGGTGACTTCCCAAGATACGGTAACAATGACGAGAGAGCAGATAAGATTGCCGTTGATCTTCTCAAGACATTCATGGCTAAGCTCAAGTATTGCCACACATACAGAGATTCAGAGCCTACAACTTCTATCCTTACAATCACATCAAATGTTGTTTACGGTAAGGCTACAGGTTCACTTCCTGACGGCAGAAAAGCAGGCGAACCACTTTCACCGGGTGCTAACCCAAGCTACGGTGCAGAGCAGAACGGTCTTCTTGCTTCACTTAACTCTGTTGCTAAGCTTCCTTACGAGTACGCTCTTGACGGTATTTCAAATACTCAGACAATCAACCCGGGTGCTCTCGGACACAACGATGACGAGCGTGTTGACAACCTCGTAAATGTTATGGACGGCTACTTTGATCAGGGCGCACACCACCTCAATGTAAATGTATTCGGTACAGAAAAACTCATTGACGCTATGGAGCATCCTGAGAAGGAAGAGTACGCTAACTTCACAATCCGTGTATCGGGTTATGCTGTTAAGTTCATCGACCTTACAAGAGAGCAGCAGCTGGATGTTATTGCCAGAACCTGCCACGACAGAATGTAATGTCGGACAACGCTGTTAAAGGCTTTGTACACTCAATAGAAACTTTTGGCTCTGTTGACGGTCCGGGCGTGAGATTTGTGATTTTTCTGAGCGGCTGCGCAATGCGTTGCCAGTTCTGCCACAATCCAGACACTTGGAAACACGATGAAAACACCGTGGAATACACCGCCGACGAGTTGCTTAATAAAGCGCTTGCATACCGCCCCTATTGGAAAAATAAGGGCGGTATCACAGTAAGCGGAGGTGAGCCGCTTTTGCAGATTGACTTTTTGCTTGATTTGTTTAAGAAGGCTAAAAAGCAGGGCGTTAATACCTGTATTGACACAAGCGCCAACCCGTTTACAACCAAAGAGCCGTTCTATTCAAAGTGGAAAGAGCTAATGGAATATACGGATTTGCTGTTGCTTGATATAAAGCATATCGACAACGAACAGCACAAAATCCTTACAGGACAGCCAAACACCAATATTCTTGAAATGGCAAGACAGCTTTCCGATATGGGCAAGCCCGTATGGATAAGACATGTTCTTGTGCCTGAAAGAAATGATAAGGACGAGTATCTTTTCAGACTTGCCGACTTTATCCGTTCGCTCAGGAATGTTGAAAGAGTTGAAGTTCTTCCGTATCACACACTCGGTGTGTACAAGTGGAAGGCTCTTGGTTATGACTATCCTCTCGAGGGCATTGAGCCCCCGACAAAAGAGCGTGTTAAGAATGCGGAAATGATTCTTAACGGCGAAAAAACAAGAGATTAATTTCTTATATAACAACGGCAGTACCGATTTTTTTGGTACTGCCGTTTTTGTTTTGATTTTTATTTGTTATTCTGCTTTTGTTGTTTCTTATTCAGCAAAATTGATGAATCAAAGGTGTATTCAAAGATTTTTAAGCTGTTCTTGTTGAGAAATCGTCACCGTCGGAAGAACCGACTGCTACTCAGGAACAGACTGTTCAGACTGCTCCGACGGGTGAGCCTGCAACTGTCGGTACAACCTCTGCAAATCCGACTTTGGCAACAGGCGGTGCCGCAACATCGGACAGCACTCCTTCACAGCCTGATAAAAACGGCAGTGTTCAGACAGGAGTGACAGCAACGGCTGTTATGATGCTTGTTGTAATTTCGGGCGGAGTGCTTTTTGCCCTTGCAGAGCGTAAAAAGAGAATATAACACACTGACAGCCATTTGTGCAAAGATTATCAGTTGTCTATTGAAAAATTTGTAAAAATGATATAAAATAACAATAAGTAGAAAAATACGGTTTTTCCGCTGATTTATATTAATACTGAAAGAGGTGCCGGAATGGATAAAAACAAAAAATTATTCTACACAATCATCGGTGCAATCTCTGCACTTGCGGCTGCCACAGCAGCATTTCTCGCTTTAAAAAAGCACAGATGCGCAGAACAGAAGCTTATTGAGGAAATTGACGATATTGTTTCCGAAAAAGAGCCTGAGGAGGCTGCAAAGGAAGAACCGCAGGCAGAAGTTACAGCCGATGAGCTTGCTGAGGAAGAATAAGCAACAAGTTGTTGCACCAAATTCGGGTAGCAGTATTTGCATGTGCGAAAGTTAAATACCCGAGCGGTGCTTTCAATTAAGAATTTAAAGTTGAAAACAGAAAATGATGTCGGCGGTGTGCCACCGCAGTCTATTCAAGAAAACAGTTTAAAAAAGAAAATGCATCAGATGTCCGAAAAGGTCTGATGCATTTTTGTTTTGTTAGGCTGTTTTGTCACAGCCACATCGAAATTGCTCTTGACGCAGACTTTTTTGTTACAAAACAATTGTTGTAAAAAATTAAATACGATAGTATTATTATCAGTTATTTCTGAACTGAGGAACATGGATAAGACAATATCCACAATAATCAGACAATGAATTTGTATATAATAGCAAACTTACCGTTAATTTGCACATATTTTAGGGCAAAAAATTTTCGCTAAAAGAATAACAGATTCATTGCCCGAACAACTTAAATGTGCTATAATTTAAGTGTCCTCGGAAATTTTGTACTGTTAAAGTTTCCGAAGCTAGAAGTATTGCCACAAAACTGTGGCGAACGGTAATTTTATTTTATTAAAGGAGCAGCAAGTATGAAAAAAATTCAGAAAAAGCTTTCTGTGGTTCTTGCGGTAATGATGGTGCTGTGCATGTTCACAGCTCTGCCTTTCTCAGCAAGTGCTGCCGAAACAAGCGAAGAAACAAGTGCAGGCAACAAGATCAATGTTACATCAAATGTGACAGATCCTGTTTCGTATGATTACAATGCACAGACAGAGCAGGTTGTTGTTACTTACCTTCTCAAGGCAGATCACATGATCGTTGATACACAGAGCAGCCTTACATACGACAGCAAGGTTCTCAAGCTTGCATCAACAACAACAACAAATACAAAGAATAAGGTTTTCCCTGTATTCCAGAGCAGCATCGTTTGGAATCCAAGCATTACAAATAAGGTTTACTTCAACTGCTCAAGCCTTGATCTTTTCAACTTCAAGTCAGAGAAGGTTTATTGCACATTTACATTTGATGTTGTAGGCAGCGGTGACACAACAGTAAATCTCAATGTTGATTATCTTACAGGTACAGAGGCTGAATCATATGATGATTTCTTCGAAAGTGAAAAGAAGGACATCGATTATATTTACGATAGTGCTAACAAAGTAGCAGGTGCTGCATTTACTGCAAAGGCAGTTCTCGTTCAGGGCGAAGAGCCAACAACAGCTCCTCAGCCTACAACAGCAACACAGCCTACAACAGCTACACAGCCAACAACAGCTCCCGCAACAAAGCCGACTCAGCCTGCAACAGAGCCGACACAGCCACAGAGCGGAGTAAGTGTAACAGGAGATATCGCACTCCCGCTTGCAGATGACGGCAACGGCATTTATACAGGCACAACTGAACTTGAAGCAGGTTCATACACATTCAAGATGAGTGTAAACGGAGTTGCATTCGGTAACGGTTCAACATTCACAGATAAAACAACAAACGCAACATACAGTTCAAAGTGGAAAAGTTCTACAACGCTTAAGGCAACAGGCGGTAAGTACACATTTAAGTTTAATACTGCAAAGAATACCCTTACAATTGAATATCTTGCACCTTCAAAGGCTTCAATAGTCGGCGATATCAACCTTGATCTTCAGGCAACAAAGGATGCAAATGTTTATTCGGCATCAGTTAAGCTTAACAAGGGCAACTATGAATTCAGAGTAATGAATCAGGGTGTTCGTTATTGTTGCGGTTACACATACAAGGACTTTACAGTCGGAAGCCAGTTTAGCTCAAAGTGGTCGAGTGCGTCAACGCTTGCAGCATCAGGCGGTGCATATACATTCAGCTATGATATTGATACAAACAAGCTTACAATATCATATCTTCCTTCAGGAACAGAAGTAAGTGTAGTAGGTAACTTTACACTTGCCCTTGCAAAGACAGATAAAGAAAATGTATATTCAGGTACAAAGACACTTAAGGCAGGAGAATATCAGATAAAGATGAATAACTACGGCAAGCTCTGCGGAGCATCAGCGGTAGTAAAGGATGCAACACCGGGTCTTGTATTCAGCGCAAAGTGGAGCAAGTACACAACATTTGTAGCAACAGGCGGAACATACACATTCACATACAACACAGCAACAAATACACTTGTAGTGACAGCAGATAAGGGAGATATTTCGGTAAAGGTAACAGGAGATATCAACCTTACACTCAAGAAGAGCGATACAAATGTATTTACAGGTTCTGTAAAGCTTAAAAGGGGTGACTACTCGTTTAAGATGAATGTTAACGGTACAGATTTCTGCAGCGGTGCAACAATCAGAAATGCAACAACAGGTACTGTTAAGTACAACTCAAAGTTTACAAGTGCATCAACACTTGTAGCAATTGGCGGTACTTACACATTTGCTTATAATACACTTACAAATCAGCTTTCTGTGAAGTATTCTAAGTAAATCGGCTTAGCATCAACAGAATATAATTTCAAGCACTCCGCACATCAGTGTGGGGTGCTTTTTTTGCTCAATATCAATAGTTAGTTGGGCTAACCCGAAAAAACGGAATCCGCGCTTCTTGAGAAACAAATTTTTCGAATGCAGGAATGTTCTTGATTATATGTTTCCGATAATCGTGAATTTTATCAGTGTGTTTTCCACACACAGGATATTCGTGCATTTTTAGTTCAAGCTTGCAGTAAATATGAATGGTGCTGTCAATTTCTTCGATGTTTTAAATTAAAATGTTTTGCAATGCCAAGAGTTTTTCTGTAAAATATCTTTAGAGCATATTTTTCCTCCGTTTCAGGTTTTTAAGCAATTCCATTTTAACGGATTTTGGTAAAATAAGCTCTACTTTTTTGCTTTTCATTTGTAGGCTTTTTTCTACCCAAACTTTTATTATAGAGCCGAAATAAATAATATTGCAAAAATCAGTAAAATAATACGCATACTCAGTGTAAATTGCACCGAGGATGCGTTTCTTGAATTATTGATATTTAAAGTTCTTCTCTGACTTTTTTACCGTTTCGTTTTACAATATATGCCCTACTGCCGACAACAACACAATCTGAAGGGACATCTTTAACGATTATTGCTCCTGCACCGATTATGACATTGTCACCGATAGTAACATTTCCGAGAACTTTTGCACCTGTCATTATTTTAACATTGTTTCCGATTTTTGGTCTGCCTTTTTCTGTGTGACCAACCGTAACTTGCTGATTTATCCAACAATTACTTCCCATAGATTCAACCCCTACAATTGTAGAAAATCCATGTTGTATAAATAAGCCGGGTCCCATATTTTTACTGGTTAAGTACAGCGAATCCAAGGGCTTGCAAAAAATTTTCAAAAAATATTTTATATTTCCAAGACGCAGATAAAATACATTTCTGAATTCCTTAAAATGACACATCATATAGAAAAATAAGTATGTATAACTGCAATTGTTTTTTTTAGGACAAAGTTTTCTCCAACTTTCAAGATCCTTGCATAGAACATCGTGTTTTTCACAGAGTTTAAATACAAAGAAATGCGGAAGAAGAAAAATTGAGCGTAAGGCAAATAATAATTTCATAAATCCTCCGGAGGTTCAATAATCAATGAAGCTTGGATACCTTGTTTTTTAGGCTATAAAACTTCATCTTTATTCATTATTCTTCTTTTGATTTTCTTTATTATAATTTTGTTGTAATATTTTTTAAATGTCTTTTCAAAACCGTTTTTATAATAGAAATTCCAGAAATCTTCTCGACTGTCGGGTTTTGCGGTAGGGCATGACAGATTAGGGTTAGACTTTATTGAAGCGTTAAGGTCACATTCTACACAATGAATATTGCCGATTACTTTGTTGAGAATACGAGATCCTTTTTCGGAATTTACCAACAATAAAGAAACTCCCTTGTTGTCATTGAAATTTTCAACTACACGGTCGATTCCCCAGAAGTCAGCAAGTGTGAGATCGGCGGGTCTATCAATGTTTGAATACTTACAATTATAGCAGGATGGACGCTCAATATCGTCTTCGTAGAATAGATATGTGTAGCCGTTAAGAATATGCTTATTGTCATCAATCCAAATCGCTTCCTTGTGGGTATTCCAGCCTATAGTTTTATCACGAAAATCTGCCTTGGTTACTTTTCCGCAAAACTTTTTTTCACAATGCTTGAGGTACTCTTTCCATATAATAGGAGAGGGAACTCCGTGACAGGCAATGTCACATGTATAGAGTTTTGAGGTGTCGCATTTACCAAGATATCTTTTAAGTCCGGCAACTTGACAGGCTGTTCCGGAAAACATGACATACATATCGTTATTTAAATCATTTTTGACAGATTTAAATGTGTCTTTCATATCGCTCTGGACATATTTTGAGCCCTTAAACTTATCTCTGACATAACGATCCGTTGCTCTTATGTGGCTGACTGAGAAATCATCCTGAAACGCAGCACCGTAAACAGAACCTTTTTTATTAAGAATATAATCGGATAAGGCTATAAATGCAGCACCGCTGCGGCTTGTAAAGCGAGTATTAAAGTCTTTATGCTTGATTGCATATGCTGTCTTTGAATGGTTCTTTTCATAACCGTTCTGAAATGCGCATATTTTTTGGCAGGCGCCGCATTCAATACAGAGTGAGACATCAATTTGTGGGTAGAGAAAACCTTCTGAATCAGGCTTCATAGCTATAGCGCCTTTAGGACATATCTGTTTACAGGCTGAACATCCGCAGCATTCACTTTTTGAAGGAAAAATCTGCATATTTATTCCCCTTTAATTATATCTTTAAGGTAATCAAGCGAGTGTTTGCGCTCTGCTTGAAGTATGTTATCGACTTTATTCCAGTCAATATCTGTTGTAACGGCTTCCCCGTCTTTAATTTCTCGGTTTATGCCTATTGTCTGAAGAAGATTTTTTGCACGGTGATTAAATCCTTTTGCTGTTTCATATTCAACAAACATATTTTTGTGAAAAATTACAGAAAAAGCAGTTCCGTGAAATGAATTGGTTACCGTATAATCTGCGTTTGCAAAATAACCAAGAAATTCTTCAACTGTTGGGGCAGATACATAGGTGAAATTTTTACGCTTTTTTTGTGGATTATCTGTTATATAAACAACGGGAATTCCGGTCTTTTTTGAAAGTTTTTCCGCAAAATCTATCAGTGATTTTACAGGTTTTACATTAAATACAAGAATATATGGCTTATCAATTTTTTTTACAGAAATCTTTTGCCATTCATCTTTGTTCAGAAGAAGTGTAGGGTCAATATGACACACACCGTTCTTACCGGTTATCTTCTTTACAATATTTAATGCGCTTTTTTCACGAACTGAAAAAGACTGAAAATTTTTAAGTAAAGGTCTGAGCTGCATTGCCTTTACATCGCTTATATCTGCAACACCAAAACTTGCTGCATAACTGTATTTTTGGTTATCGTCTGCAAAGCTCAGAAAATAGATGGAATCAGGATTTATTCCTTCCTTACCGGGACCCCACACCTGATCGCTTCCGCTGATGAAAGCATCATAAAGATTTTTGCATTCTGATATATCCGAATTACTATAGGTTTTATCGCTGATTTTAAGATAATTGTTGTAGAAGCTTGAAAACTGTTCAATTTTTTTAGCTCTCTTGCGATACATAACAATGGATTTCAAAATTGACTTAATAGGATCAGTTTTGCTAAACTGAAACGGTTTGTAGCCATTGTCGATATTTTCACATTTATAATCTACGATTTCACAGTCACTCCCAAGCTGTTCAAGGGTGTGTTGAAGTGCATACGCCTGGAGAACAGCGCCGTAATTTTTGGCACGATGAAAAGTAATTATTCCAATTTTTTTCATATCCGTTAAATCTCCTTATGAATGCTTGTACAGCAGGTAACCAATAGGGCTTGTTAGGAGAACGAGCAATCTGCGGGGCTTAGTCTTGAGCATAGTCAATATTTCACTAAGTTTGTAGCCGTTTGCAAGTCCATCACGGGTTATTGCCACGATGTGTTCAAGGTAACGCTTTCGATTGTATTTTCTGTAATCCCAACAGTCATTTATATAATGCAGATGCATGACAAATTTTTCTTTTGATGCCTTTTTTCTGTTGACATTTGTAACAGCATTTTCCTGATCTTGAATATAGTATCTCAATGCTGTGCTTAAATATCTGCATATATATTTTCTTCCGACATTATGCCAGATAACATTTTCCGGGTAGAAGTGATAGCCTTCGACAACAGGGAATGGAAATTCACGCATAATATCGGTTCTAATCATACCCCATAATTCCCCTGTGATATTGAGTTTAAAACGCAAATCAAGGTCATTGCTGTCAATATACGGAACATTCATTTGTGTTCCGTTAATTTTACCATCCTTATCATATGTACGGCAGGATATACCGTAATATTTTTTTTGCTCCTGTTTAGGAATTTTATTCCATTCATTTACAAATGTTTCAAGGGCGTCATTTGTACAGGTATCATCAGAGTCAAGCGTAATGAAAAAGTTTCCTCTGCACATTTTTACAGCATTGTTTGTGGCTATATGCTTGCCTTGATTTTTTTGATAAACATAAATAATGTCAAAAAAATTATCTTCTTTCAGAAATCCGTCGACAACATCCTTTGTATTATCTTCACTGCCGTCATCTATAATTATCCATTCAAAGCTTTTATAGGTTTGTTTTTTCAAACATTCAAAAACTCTTGGAAGAGTTTTTGCACGATTATAGGATGGGGTAAATACAGTTATTTCAACATTACTCATAATTAACTCCATTTCATTTTTTTGTAAGCTTATTTTTGAGCTTGCAAAGTTCCGCTTTATTAAATAACAACGGCAAGGACAAGGCATATGCAAGGATTCCGCATATAGCACATATGAATATAAATGAACTCCAACCGGTTACTGTAATTAAATTGCTGATAATTGAGAATAATACCAATATAATGATAAATCCAACACAATCTCGGATTACTGTCGGGAAAAATATTGAAAGTTTTTGCTTTAGTATGTATGCAGAATATGCAGGGGTAAAGATGAGTGCACGCAGTCCCATAAGAACGGAACTCGTTCCTGCTACAAAATATACGCCATAGTCGGTGAGGTTACAGGCTGCAATTGCAACTATAACGCTGACAATGCCAACTGTAAGGTTTACAAATACAGGTAATCTAAGTTTATTACATACGGTGTTTATCATCATAAGCGACTGAGTTTGACTGGAACAAAGAAATGTAATACAAGTCAACACCGACATAAACTGAATCATTGTAATCTCCTCCGGTGACTTTGTCGGTTGCCATAATATGTAGAACTGTCTGCCAAAGGCAATAAAACCGGCAATAGGAGTCGAGAGTATAAAGCTTACAATTTTGGTACTGAATTTCGCCTCGATAATTAGCTCCGGTATTTTTTCCTTTGCATAAAGAATTGTATAATGAGGAGTAAATACTGAACCTAAAATTACAGTTAGGTTGCCGATACTGTTCGGTACGGTTTTTGCGATAGAGAGAAGTCCCATCAGTGCCGTTCCAAGGGTTAGGTTGCATATCAGAAGATCAAGACCGCTTAGAAGCACCTGACAAAGTTGTGCAAGTGAAAGCCAAATGCCGGACGCAAGAAGTGTTTTAACTATTTTAATGTCAAATTTTCTAATATCAGCCTTTACTTCCGGGAGTACCTTCTTTTTAACAGTAATATTTGCCAGCAAAAGGAAAATACCGCTTCCAAAACTTGCAAGGGTAACAAAGTAAAGCTGTGCAGGGAAAATTGCAAATAAAAGTACTATGAGTGCAACTTTTATAAGGTTGGATATAATATCTCGTATAGAATTTATATCAATTCTGTTTTTTACAAAGGCTGCTGTTGTGAAAATAGCAGTAACTGTGCTGACAACAAATGTGAGAAAAGCAAAAGCAAAGGTTATTTTTACGCCGGATACAAGATTTGAAGGTATGTTAAGCACAGTGTCAAGAAAACAAACAAAAATTGACGACAGAATCAACATTACCGCAGCAAGGAACAAATCGGCAACGAGAACCGAACTGAATATTTTTGACGATTTCTCAACATTGCCCTTATGGTATGCAATTGAAATAAATCTGCCTGAAATTGAATTCAAAGCGGTTGTAACGATGGTAGCATACTGTACAAAGTTATTAGCAAGACCGATAAAACCATAGGCATCACTGCCGACCTCTTTTACAAGATACGGTGTCAGAAAAAAGTTAATTCCAACAGTAACTGCAAATGAAACGATACTTGCAATTATGTTTATCGACATTTGTTTTCCGGCGGATTTTGGCATTAAACGGTCACCTCTGAAGATTCGTTCTGTATCAGTTCCTTTATTTTGTTTATATATTCCTTTGATTTATTTCTTTCCTTTAAAAGTACATTGTCAACCCTTTCCCAATTAACCGCACCGTTTATATTTGGAAAAACATCATTTGTTATCTCGCGATCATTGATTCCAAGATTGTTAAGAAGTTCTTCGGCACGGATGTTTCTGCCACCGATATGTTGCAATTCAACTGCAAAATTCTTTTTATAGATTACCGAAAAGGCAGTGCCATGAAATGAATTTGTGCAAATATATTCTGCGTTTTTTATTAAACCTACAAATTCAGTGGCATTCACCGGATCGAGGTACTCTATACCGTCAATCTTATGGAGCCTCTCCTTTTGCAGGTAGTAGATTTTGTATCCGGTTTTTTTAGAAAGTTCAAGAGCGTAGCTGATAAGTTTAATTGGCTTTCTTACGCTGAACAGAAAAATATACGGTTCTTTTGGTACAGGACATCTGCTTATTTTATCCCAATCATCTTCAGTAAGCAACAACGAGGGATCAATACTGATTTCAGCTTTTCTGTCGATAAGATTTTCAATAATATCTGCTCCGCTTTTTTCACGAACTGAAAAGAGCTGAAATTGTGATAACAACTCTTTATATGTACGTTCCTTATCAGCAGGAAGCTTATCAACTGCAAAGCTTGCCGCATAGGAGTATTTTTGCTTTGGCTTTGCAAAATCAAGTAAATATACCGTATCAAAGCCAACGCAGATGGGACTCCACACCTGATCGCTCCCTGCAATAAATGCTGCATATTCATTGGAGGCTTCCCCAATGTTTTTGGCATCAAAAGGACGACTGAGGTTTAAAAATTCGTTTCTGAATGTAACGGACTTTTTTCTGTCAATTCCTACTTGACGCATAGTGATGAGTGAACGGATAAATGACTTCAACTTATGATGCTTGCCTACGCGAATAGGTCTTATGTTTTTTGTATACATAAAATGACATGTGTAGTCAATTACATCATTTTCTATGCCGTTTTTTTCCAAAAACTGCTGAAGGGCATAGGCTTGAAGTTTTGCTCCGTAGTTAAGTGCCTGATGAAAAGTTACAATACCGATCTTTTTCATAAATGTCGCCTTTCAGATTCTTTGTTTATCACTATGTCAATATTGTGTTTCCTTGCAATATGAAGAACGGCTCCGATTGAGAAAAACCAGATAAACACAATCTGTCTTGAATATGTCGGATTACCCGTTACAGAGTAAGCTAAAATCATAATTTGTATATATAGCGAGAAATAGCAGATTCTTGCATCATCGCAGATATTTTTTACCCTTCTGATTGCGAGAATTGTGAGTACAACAGAAAGCACTGCAAACAGAAGAAAAAATATACTTCCGACTATTCCGAGCTCTACCGCAATCTGAAAGTAGCAATTGTGACCGTTGAAGTTCCATCTGTCTCCGCCTACACGCAATCCGTTATCATATGCGAACTGATTGTATGAGCCGAATCCTGCGCCAAAGACCGGGTACTTTTCACCCATCAGTAAAAAGTATTTCCAAAGAGAATCTCTATTACCTAAGGCCATAATATTTTCTTCATCCATAAAACGGTCAAATATATTTGCAACCTTTGGAATAAACATTGAAAGAATAAACACGGCAGATAAGGCACTTAGCACTATTCCTCCTGTTTTAGCAAATTTTCCTTTGATGTTTGAGATGACCATGAATAATGCAAATGAAAGGACGGGAATAATGAAAAGGGTTCGTTTTCCGGTCAGCATAAGCGACACAATAAATACGAACAACATAAGAATATCAATTTTTTTCAGCTGTTGCGATGAAAAGTATTTAGAAAGTAAAAGAGCAATTCCTACATTCATAATGTATGCCGCTTCACCTTTTTCCCGTGCAAATCCGGAATACGCACCTATTGAAAGTTCATTTTGAATCGTTTGTGCTACCTGTGCCGAATGGTTTGGATTTACAATAAACCAAAAATATTTTAACATACAGTTGTCGATAACTGCACTTATCAAAATTGAAAAGGCAATAACCGAGCAAATAACATATATTATCGTAAATATTTTTTTATAATAGCTGCCCGGGAGATCAATGAACAGTAGTGTGAATGCACACAGGTACAGCAAAAATAAGTTTAATGTTGATGCGGGGTCATATGAGTATGCGATTGATATGCATATGTATGACAACAGTATAAATGCCGTTCCGGAAACAGCATTAAATTGAAGTGTTATGTCAGTAAGGACGAATACCACAGCAAAAAGTATGCCAACAGTGTAAATTAACGGTAAACGCAATGTGTAAGGAAAAATTGTAGCACCGGTTACAGTTATAAAAGGGATGGCAATAACAAGAAACATTTGCCATATATTTTTTAGTTTTAAATCTCTTATCTTAAAATTTTCCACGGAGTATCACCAATTAGTATTTGTCTAAGTATTTTATCATAAGAAAATACAATCTTTTACTTGTACAGAGTGTTTTGTATCTTATGTAGTCTTTTTTTGACAAATATTTTTTGGCAGTTGCTTTGTCAAAACTTTTAACATACTTAACGAGTTCGTTTCCTTGGCTGCTGAATTTTTTCAGCCCGTTTCTCATATACATAAGTTTGTATATTCTGAGAGTTGTAGAAAGTCTGTTGCAAACAGCGTTTGCGTAAATTGACGGATGTTCTTTGCTTACAGTTTCAAGCATTTTGTCAGCAAGATAAATGCAGTCAAAATATTTTTCGGTAAATTCTGTTATGGAAGACGAACCTTCTCTGCGATAATAGGTGTATTTTGCAACGCTTTTTCTACTGAATGTGTTAGAATTGAGAGCAGCAAGGAAACAAAAATACTTGTCCTCGTTTGTTTTACAATTTTCGGGATATTCAACACCCCTGCAAACTTTTGCTTTGAATAATTTGGTGTAGGTACTCATACCAACATTTCCTTTAAAGAGGTCGCAAAGAAAACTTTCATTGTTGTTCCAGATTTTGGATTTACCCGTTGCAATGTTACGAACAGTGCCATCCTCAAATTTAAATCTTACTTCACAGATTGAAATATCTGCATTATCTTTGACAGCAATGTTCATTAGAAATTCGAACATATCAACATCGGGAATATCATCCCCGTCACAAAAGCCTATATAATCTCCTGTTGCTACTCTCATCCCTGCATTTCTTGCCGCAGAGACACCTTTGTTTTTTTGATGAATGACCTTAATCCGGTTATCTTTTTCGGCATAAAGGTCGCAGATTGCAGGGCTGTTGTCAACTGAACCGTCGTCGACAAGTATGATTTCAATATTACGGTATGTCTGATTTATCAGGCTCTTGATAGAGCTTTCAAGATACTGACCGATATTATAAACCGGTACAATTACAGATATTTTATTATCATACATATATAAACCTGCCTTATTTTATTTTAAGTTTTTTCAAAAATCTGAGTATTCCTGTTTTGTAGAAAAAGCCCCTGAATTTACCGAAAATTTTTCTGCTTATTTTAATAGGAATATATTTTTTTACGACTTGTTCAATATTATAGCCATTGTTAAGCATTTCAAAGTATTCTTTTCGGTTTTTGTGATATTTGGGATTTTCCATTGCCATATGGCCGTCATTTTCAAGTAAAAGTTTTGGATCGGCAGGATATACTATGAGATTGTGTTTTGCCTTTTCAAATAATTTTGCACCTTTGGTACTCTGAATAATGACTGCTGTATATCCTTTGTCATCATCGGCAAGTCCGTTTACATATCGCGTAATATTCCAACAGTCAAATACAGTCAGATCCGATACTCTTCCCGGCTCACGAAATTTACAGTCATAACATGATGGGCGTGAGCATATTCCCTTAAAAAAGCTCTTAAGCATATAGTCAGTATTGGTGTTTTCTATACTTTTTTTGCCGTTGGCAAATCTAAGAGTCAGATTTGCACTATGGTATCCGTAGGTTTTTTCGCGAAAGTTTGCATATGTAATTTCAGAACCGAATTTTTTTTCCATAAATTCCCTGTATTTTTCCCATACCAATGGAGATGGGACAGCTCTGCATACAAAGTCAATGGTGAAGAGGTTATCATATGGTTTCCTTAAGTAATTTTGAAGCCCTTCAACCTGACACGGAGTCCCCGTAAACATAACAAATTTTCCGTTGTCAAGTTGTTGCTTTACCTCGGTAAAGGTTGTACCCATATCACTTTGAACATATTTTGAACTTCTGAATTTTGAAAGCTCACTTTCCGTTTCAGCGTATGTATGTTTGACATAAAAGTTACCGTCAAATGCACCGCCAAATACGATTCCCTCGTTATTGATTATCTCTTTGCTGAAAGCGGTAACTGCACCGCCTGATGTACTGGAGCGGACAATTTCAGAATTTTTATTACGAACAACATATGCGGTATTTGGAAATACATTATGTGTTTTATTGAGTATAGGACAAACCTTTTCACAAAGGCGACAGTTAACACATTTAGTTTTATCGACAACCGGATATTTAAATCCCTCATTGTCTGTTTGCATTGATATGCACTTTTTATGGCACACAGACTCACATGCTGTACATCCGCAACAATGTTTTTTATTTGTTTCGTTTATATTTATCATTTTAATCTCCGTTTGAGAAACAACTGAGTGCATTGTCAAGAAATGCTTTGGACAGCATTCTGTGATTTTTAACTTTTTCGAGAACACAATCATAATCTATTGCATTTTCAACATCGTTTATATTACCGCTGAATCTTCTGTCGTTTAATCCGTATGTCTCACAAAAGCTGTCAATACGGGAGTTTTTGGAAGACACAGAATCGTTTGAATAGCGGTTGAATATAGAAAACTGTTTTTTGTACAGCATAGAAAACACTGAGCCATGGAAAGAATCGGTAAATATATACTTAGCATTTCTAATCAAATTGACAAATTCAGCCGGTCCGATGTCAAACGGTGTGTAATCACCAAAACCCCTGTCAGCCTTATTATAACTGTCCATATGCAATTCTGTGACGATTTTTAAATTTTTTTCTTTTGCAAACTTGGTTACTTCATCTCTGTATTCCTGGCTTTTACCGAGAAAATATGCAAATATATACGGTTCATTGAAAAGATTCTTGTTTGGAATTTCTTCGAGCCATTCATCGGAATCAAGAAGAATTACAGGGTCACAGACGACGACGGCATCATTTATGCTGAGCTTGTCAACAATTACCTTTCCGCTGTTTTCTCTGACGCTTACATAATTAAGTCGGTCAAGAAAGTTTTTGTAAATTTTATGGTATCTTTGATCAATCTGTGAAACACCGAAGCTTGTTGCATATGATATTTTTGTGCAGCTGTCGCTTGCAAACATAAGATTGTAAAAATTAGAGGTTATTCCGCTCGGAGACCAGAGTTGGTCGCTTCCAACCATAACGGCGGTGTATTTTTCAGATTGCTTCTTAAGTTCATCGTAACCGTAGTAAATAGGTGAAAGCTTTTTAAATCTGTTTTCTGAAAATTTATTAAACGCGTCATTTCTAACGGCATTCTGTTCCGCAAGCTGTGAATGAAGTTTAAGCATAAGCTTTTTTTGGAATGTTTCAATAATCCTGTCATTTATAAAAACGGGGTTAAAAAGACGCGGTATTGCTTTTATAAGAAGCAACGGTGTAATCTTTTTTTTATATCGGATTATTTCGTAATCAATGTTACGCTTTTTCAGTTCAACTGTTGTTGCATAGCTTTGAAGCTGGCTGCCGTAGTTTTTGTGGTTGTAGCAAGCGCAAAGGCCAAGTTTTTTCATGGTATCAGCCTTTCTTTTTGTGATTATTTATAATCTCATTATATTTTTGTGTGAGTTTCTGCGCATAGGTTACCGGAGAAAATTCGATTTTTGCTTTCTCAACGGCACAACTGCTCATTGCTTTGTATTCAGCATCAGAAAGCGAGCAGACTTTTTTAATTGAGTTTTTAAGGTCATCACTGTCAAACGGTGAGCAGATAAAGCCTGTTTTTCCGTCTTCTACAATTTCAGGAAGTCCGCCGTAATTTGTTACGATAACAGGTTTTCCCTGTGACATTGCTTCCATAATTGTATAGGGTCCGTTTTCGTACCACTCGCTGGGAAGAATGACGCATTTCGCTTCTGCAACATACTTTTTAAGCTCGTCACCGGACTTGAAGCCTAATGCTTTGATTCTGTTTCCAAGGTTATGTGCTTTTATATATTCCTTGATTTCATCTTCAATAGGACCTGTGCCGAGAATTATGAGCGGAATATTGTTCTCGAGCTTCTCAACAGCCTTAACGAGCGTCAGCACACCCTTTTCCTCGGAAATTCTGCCAAAGTATAACAGATAACCGTTGTCGGGATTATTGTCGGAATAAACAGTATCGGTAGGCAGAAAGTTTTTTATATGGATAATTTCGCTGTGGATAATACCGGATTCTTCAAGCTTCTTTTTGTAAAAATATGACGGCGTGATGTACAAGTCTATGTCATCGTATATTTTCATTCGTTTATAGTTTGCTGCCTCAATAGCCGCAAGAGTACTTTTTGCAGTTGAACCTTTTACACATTTATTTTTTATGCAATTTGAATATCTGCCGTGCAGGCATTTTTCACACACATGGCCGTTTACAAGCATTTCGTGGTTGGGACATACACAGTTAAGGTCGTGAATTGTGAACACTATTGGTATGTTGTATTTTTTTATTGCTCGAACAATCGAAAGGGTGATGTGACGGTGAACAAGGTTGATATGAACAATATCAGGATGTTCTTGTTCAATGAGAGCAGAAATATTTTTTTTCGCCTCAAAAGAATAGAGAACGCGAAAACCTGCCTTTACCTTCTGAAGCGTGGAAATATTAGAATTAAAATCAACATTTGAAACAAAGTATTTTTCCTGTTCACATGGTTTGTTGTTACTGTCTGCCATTGAAAAGTAAATCACTTCGTGACCAAGCTTTGTGAGAAGGTCGGCAAGACCGAAATAGTAGGTTTCACTTCCGCCTTTTACATAGTGGTATTTATTAACAAGCAGAACTTTCATTATCAGCCCTGCCTTTTTCCTTTAAGTGAGCGTACCATTGGGTACAACTTTGAGTGAACAAGTGTGATCCCTGCAATCATTATTCTTTTCGGCATGGCATTGCACACACTTGTCATCATTTTTTGGGATTTCTTTCTGTCATCGGGATATTGCGGAAAATCTTTCCACGGTGACATTGATTTATATTTGAGATAATCCCCGACAAAGGGATGATTGTTATTTTCGTTCCACGGGCGTGTTCCCGAAAGGAAACACGAGGAGTAGTGAACTATATAAGGATCGGTTACCGCCTCAATGTATTCTTCTTCACTCAGATGATGCTCGGGACGACGCACCTTCATAAGATCTTTAAAATTAAAATCAAAGAAAACAGTCATAGCGTTGTATTTGGTATGGATAACCTTTACAAGATTCTTTTTGGCAAGAACACCGTTAAGAACCCCTTGATCAACATAGGTGGTGTTGCCGTTGTGGGCAATAATAAAATCGAGAAAGTCTTTTTCCACATTCATCTCTCTCCAGCTTTTAATGTCAATCAGCAAAACGCCGTTATTTGTATAAGTGCTGTCGCACGGAAGATTTAGTTCGGTTTTATAACGGTCACTTCGGCAATCGTCAACTGCCGCAACAACCTTATCTCCCAAATCTGTTTCCCAAAATTCTCTTAAAGAGTGACGCACAACCGTGTCACAGTCAAGATAAATACAGCGGTCAACATTATCAGGCAGTATCGTGCAGAGAAACAGTCTGAAAAATGTGCTGATGTTCCATCTTCCGACTTCTATATCAACACCTGACATTTTTTTAAGATCAGGGGGGGAAATAAAAACAATATTTCTGCCGAATTTGTCAACCATATTCTCAAATCTCTTTTTGTTTTCATCTGAGATATTGTTGTCAATCATATAAATGTTGATTTCATCGGCATCGGTATTATTGTGTAAGAGTGACATTATTGACACACCTGCAATAGGGGCAAAGCTGTCAGAGCTCGAATATACTATGTTCATTTTACCCTCCGTAAAAAAATAGTCGTAACATAGAAATTACTTAAGATACTTATCCTCGTATTCCTTAAAGGTCTGAAGATTTTTATCTTTGTCGGCAATAATAAGATTTTCAATACCGCCGATTTCATCAAACGGCCATTCAACCCCCAAATCCGGATCGTTGTACATAATGCCGTCATCATATTCGCCGTAGAATTTTTCACCGCATTTGTATGAAACAACAGACGGTTCAAGCACAAGATAGCCGTGTGCAAAATGTTCGGGAACATAGAGTTCATTCATATTTTCTTCGGAAAGGTAGAATCCCTGCCATTTTTTGAATGTAGGTGATTCGGGACGGAGGTCAACGATAACATCAAAAACCTTGCCCTTAATGCACCGTACCAGCTTTGCCTGTTCGTGAACTCTCTGAAAATGAAGCGCACGAATTACACCCTTGTGAGAAACCGTGTAGAAAACCTCGGCAAGATTGTGTTCAAGGCCGTTAGCCTCAAAAACTTCCTTTGAGTAGTCCTTTATAAATGCACCTCTGATATCGGTTGCACAGAACGGTTTGATGAGGTATGCACCCTCAAAGTCCGTATTGCAAAATTCAAATTTCTGTATCATTAAAATACACCTTACTTTAAAAAACTAATTAAGTGATTTAAGCCATTCCATTGTTTTTGAAACACCTTCGGCAAAAGAAACCGAGGGCTTGAAATAACAGTCTGTTTCAATATCGGCTGTATCAAATGCCTCAAGCGGCATATTTACTCCCGTAAAAGGTACATCGCCGAAAATCGGCTTTGCTTCGGGGGCAAGCGTCTGTTGCATTTCAAGAATAAATTCTTTAAGAGGTCTTGCGTTTCCGCTGCCGATTGTATATTCCTTGTTAGGCTTACCGTGTTCTCCGATTGCCTCAAACGCTCTTGCAACATCGTCAATATAGATGAAGTCATAGTTCTGTGTTGCGGCGGTGAACTGCAACGGCTCATTTGCAATGATTTTGCGGATTGTAGAATTTACAAAACGGGGCGAAAGCTCACCGACGCCGTATGCGTTTGTGATAACTGCCCAACAGAGGTCAATTGAAAGGCTGTTTGCAATCGGCTTGCAAATTGCTCTTGCAATCAGCTTGCCTGCACCGTAAATGTACGGAAGTCCAGGCTTGCTTTCCTGAGTGTAAACAGCGGTGTAGGTTTCCTTTTCCATTATTGAACCGGCATTTACAAACTTTTTGCACTGCATTTTGTCGGCTGTTCTGAGAGCACGAGCGGTCCAGAGGGCGTTTTGCAACTGAACATTTTCATCGCATCTGAGCGATCCTGCCGAGCCTACCCATGCAAAGTGGTAGAAAACATCAATATCTCTGTCAGAAATCATGTCAGCCAAGGCTTCAATCTCATCAAGCTCGCAATACACAATTTCAATGTCACTGAGATTCTTTATGTTATCAATGTTTTCGTTTTCATCCTTAATAACGGCAAACACCTTTATACCGTCGGCACAAAGTCTTTTGCAGACATTTGAGCCGATAAAACCGTTTGAGCCTGTTACAATTGCCTTTTTCATAAGTAAACCTCTTTTTATATTTGCCGTATGATTATTTCAGAAATTCTTCAATCTGCCTATCCATACAGTCTCTTATATTGCCGTTTTCCATATAACAGCATGACCATTCGACCGTTTTTTTAACTGCATCATCAACATGCCAATGAGGTTTCCAGCCAAAAACAGTCTTGAGTTTTGAGCAGTCAAGCTTGAGAAAATTAGCCTCGTGGACTGCATTCTTTTCACTTTTGTCAATCCGGTTTATATTGCCGGCATATTTTACGAACAAGTCAACAAGTTCGCCTGTTGTTATGCAGTCGCACTCGTCAGGACCTACATTATAACAGTCGGCAAACTTAATGTCCCCGTACTGGGCTTTTGCGATCATAAGATATGCATAAAGCGGTTCGAGAACATGCTGATACGGTCTTATGGAATGCGGATTGCGGACGATAATATCCTCGCCATTTTCCAATGCTCTCACGCAGTCGGGAATAATTCTGTCGTTTGCAAAATCTCCGCCGCCGATAACATTTCCTGCTCTCGCTGTGGAAATCGCCGTTCTTCCGTCGGCGAAGAAAGAATTTTTGTAGCTGTGGGTTACAAGTTCCGAGCAGCTTTTGCTGTTTGAATACGGATCAAACCCGTCAAGCGGTTCGTTTTCACGATATCCCCATTGCCATTCCCTGTTTTCATAAACCTTGTCGGTTGTTACATTGAGAAACGATTTCACACAGCTTGACTGCCGTACACACTCAAGAATGTTGACCGTTCCCATAACATTTGTTTCATATGTATATGCAGGCATTTTGTAGCTGTCACGCACAATCGGCTGAGCCGCAAGATGAAGTACAATCTCAGGCTGTGCCTCATCAAATGCCTTTTTAAGCGAATCAAAATCACGGATATCTCCGATAACCGACTTTACATCGCTCTCGATATTTGCAATCTCAAAAAGTGACGGTGAGGTTGGCGGATTAAGCGAATAACCCGTTACATACGCACCGGCATTTGCAAGCAGTTTGCAGAGCCAACTGCCCTTGAATCCTGTGTGTCCCGTAATGAACACTTTTTTACCCTTATAAAAATCAAGCATCATTCCGACCACACTTTCCAAGGAGCGGTACAGTCGTTCCAAAGCTTTTCAAGACGTTCCTTGTCACGCAATGTGTCCATACACTGCCAAAATCCGTTATGCTTGCAACACATAAGCTGACCTTCTCTTGCAAGCTGTTCCATCGGCTCACGCTCAAACATAACTGTATCGTCTTTTATATAGTCCAAAACCTTCGGTTCAAGCACCATAAAGCCTGCGTTAATCCAGCCTGAGTCAATATCGCTTTTTTCACGGAAAGCTCTGACTTCGTTGTGTTCGGTCAAATCAAGCACACCGAATCTGCTTTCGGGTTTTACGGCTGACATAGTTGCAAGCTTGCCGTGTTTTTTGTGAAAATCGAGCAGAGCGTTTATATCAACATCGGAAACACCGTCGCCATAGGTCATAAAAAACGGTTCGTCTCCGATAAAATTGCGAACCCTTTTAAGTCTGCCGCCCGTCATCGTGTCAAGACCTGTGTCAACAACAGTAACCTTCCATTTTTCGGCTCTTTTGTTATGTACAATAATCTTATCATCCTGAGTAAAATCAAAGGTGATATCGGATGTATGAAGAAAATAGTCGGCAAACCATTCCTTGATTACATGCTGTTTGTAACCTGCACATATGATGAACTCATTCACACCGTAGTGGGTGTACAGCTTCATAATGTGCCACAAAATAGGCATTCCGCCGATTTCAATCATTGGTTTAGGTTTGAACTGGGATTCCTCGGAAATTCTTGTTCCGTATCCTCCTGCGAGTATAACAGCTTTCAAAACTCTGCCTCCTTAAACAGCGCCCTCACCCTTGAAAACAGAGGTGATAGTTTTGAGAATAATTTTCAGGTCAAAGCAGACAGAGCGGTTTTTGATATAGCAAATTTCCATTGCCCTTCTGCGTGTGTATGTAGTACAGCTTCTGCCGTTTGCCGCCCAGAAACCCGTAAGCCCCGGCTTAACGCTCAAAAGCATATCACGGTAGTTGCCGTAAATTTCAGTTTCAACCTCCATAACGGGTCTTGGTCCTACAATAGAGATGTCGCCTTTTAAAATATTGAAAAGCTGAGGCAACTCGTCAAGGCTTGTTCTTCTCATAAATTTGCCGACCTTTGTGACTCTGGGATCGTCTTCAAGCTTGAAATTTCTTTCGTACTCAGCCTTCTGCTCGGGAGTAAACTGTTTGATAAGATCTTCGGCATTCGTTACCATACTTCTGAATTTATATATGTTTAAGGGCTTTCCGCCTTTTCCTACACGCCTATGAGTAAAAAATACAGGACCTTTGTCTGTTGTTTTGATAGCTACTGTAAGAATTAAAAAGACAGGCGACAATATAATCAGAGCGGCTGACGAGCATATGATGTCAAAAATCCGTTTAAAAAAATCATAAACGGGCTTTTGTTCAGTTGTATGTCCGCTTGATGACGCACTTTTGTTTATGCTTTTTACGGATTCCATTTTTTCCCTCCGTGGGCAGGACTAGCCTGTTAGTTTATGTTTGCAAAGGCGGTTTGGCATCAATCATTTGTTGATGTCTTGTAATATCCGCCGTATCTTGAGTAATAGCCCTTGCCCTTACGGGTTTCGTGAGGCTTTACACGGTTAAGAATAACACCGAGAATTTTTGCGTTGGTTCTTTTGATAACTTCAACTGTTCTTGAAAGCTCGGGATATGTTGTTGAGTTATTTCTTGCAACAATAACAACACCGTCAGACGCCTTCATAATAGGCAGGGCGTCAATAACAACGCCGATTGGCGGTGTATCGAAAATAATGTAGTCGTAATTTTTTTCAAGAGTTTTGATAAGATCAAACATGGATTCACTCGAAAGAAGCTCTGACGGGTTCGGCGGAATAGCACCGTATGTAATTGCCTTGAGATTCTCGATTTTTGTATCCTTTACAATATCCTCAAGTGAACATTCCTCGTTGAGGTAGTTTGTAAGACCGGGAGTAGGTGTGATTTTTAAAGCTGTGTTAACTCTCGGACGGCGAAGGTCACATTCAACAACGATAACCTTTGTGCCAACCTGTTGAGCAAGAGCAGATGCAACATTGATTGAAGTTACGGTTTTGCCCTCACCTTTTGTTGAAGAAGTAAAGGCTACCTTTTTACAACCCTTTTTGAAAATTGAGTATGCGATGTTTGTTCTTGCTGTTTTGTATGATTCACGAACCTGAAAGCCAAGTGCCTCGGTGTCGATTGAACGGTCGATTTTAGTCTTTTTCATTGCAGTTTCACTCCTTTAACAATTAATAACCCGATTCGTAGTCACCGTACTTCTTTTCGGCTGCCTTCTGATTTGAAAAATATTCAAAGTCGGGAATAGCGGCAAGCAACGGAAGGTCAAGAACGGTTGTCATTTCATCATTGTACTTGATTTTAACATCAAGGAAGTCACGGACGAATGAAATGATGAGTGAAATAATAAGACCTGCGGCGAAAGCTATCATAACATTTCTCGAAACATTCGGGGATGTAGGAGCTTTCGGTGTTGTAGCCTTGTCAACAATTTTAAGCTTTGCATTGTCCTTTACATTGGCAATTGTCTTTGGTGCAATTTTTGCAATTGCGTTGCCTATGTTTTTTGATTCGGACGGACTGCCCGAATTTACAAGCGCCTTAAAAACCTCGGTATCTTCAATGCTTTCAAACTTAATCATTGATTTAAGCTGTGATACCGTGTATTTTTCGTTGAGTTCCTTTGAAACGGAATTGTAGAAAGAATTTGAATCGAGCAACTCAATATAGGTGAGAACAAGATTCTTTGCGTAGTTGATACTCTGATAGTCGTCATAAGCCGACTGGCTTTTGTAGTTGGTTTCAACATAAAGCTTTACGGTTGAAGTATATGTTTTCTGAACAAAAAATGTTGTTACAAAATATGACGCAGCCGCACATAAAAGCGACAGCACCGCAATAAACACAATATTTTTCTTGATAATTCTCGTTATGTCCTTGAATGATATCTCCATTAAATTACTCCTCTTCTCGGCTTTTGTACGCATATGGCAAGATAATGCCACAGTCGACGCGAAAGTGCTGTAGGCGAAAAACGGCACAAAAGCACAAAATACTTTTAAACAGATACTCCTATTATATTTTAAATCAGTAAAAAAATCAATATGAACAAAGGTTTCAATAAAGAAAAAAGATGTCTTTTTTTGCAGAATATGCAATTACTCTGATTTCTCATGTGTACAAAACACACATAAAATATATGATTATTTTGTTGCAGTTAGCCAAAAAGTACATAAATAACGAGCTGAAATAAAGCTCAGGTTAAATTTGCAAAAAAATAAACAAAAACATGGGGAATAACCGACAAATTTTCTACTTATATATTAGTATGTCACAATATGTCATAATAAGAAAACAATTACAGAAAAAGGTGTAGGGTAAGCGGATAAGGTCTGCACACGAATATTTGCAAAAGAAGGAATTCTTAAATCGGTAGGCGTATTTTTATGCAAAAGGCAAGTGTACAAATGGATTAAAATACAAGATCAGAAGAAAACGATGCAGTGCAAAATTGATTTAAAACGGCATAATGCACAATGAAAATGCCTGATTTTACAAAAGGATTGTAATTTTTCCGAATATAACAAATTTTTATAATAAAATGCTTTACAAAATGCGAAATGTGGTGTATAATACTGTACAAAGAAGTTAAATGGTGAAGTTTTCCATTGTGCTCCCTGCAGTTTTCGGCTTGTAGATGCGCATTATGCCAATGAATCCGTGAAGCTTCTTGCTGATGAAAACAAAATAAAATACAAGGTGGTATGAACTATGAAAAAGTTATCAGCAATGTTAGTAGCGTTCATCCTTGTTGCAGCAACTGCTTTCACTGCTTTTGCAGCAGGAATCAATGACAGCGAGCAGGCTGTTCTCAACGAACTCAAGACATCTGTTAAGATGAACGGTTCAGAGATGGTTATTCCGAGCGAGTTTGTAAACCAGGCTGAAAACTACTTTAACACAATCGATATGACAGCAGATGAGTCATCTCAGATCGTTGCTGTTCTCAAGAAGGGCGAGAGCTTCCTTGAGAACTCAGGTGCATCTAATATTGCAGATCTCACATTTGCTCAGAAGCAGACACTTCTTTCTTACGGTAAGGAAGTTGTCGGTGTGCTTGGTATGACAATGTCATATGACACATCTTCAAAGAAGCTTACAATTTACGGTAAAGACGGCAAGGTTGCATTCTCAGCTGTTCCTACACTTACAAAGGCAGGCAGTGTTCAGGATAACAGTGTTATCAAGACAACAGGCGCAGAGGCTGACTTCAGCGGCATTATCGCTGTTTCTGCTGTTGCATTTGTAATGGTAGCAGGCGGTGCTTTCTACCTTGCAAAATCTAAAAAAGAAAGAGCTTGATTCTAATGTCTGATAAAAAAATCAGACACGGTCATAAATCAAAGAATGGGAAGAGTTTTATAATTCTTCCCATTATCTTTTGTTTGATAACATATCTTGTGCTGTATCTTGCTTTTGTTCCGTCCTTTTCACCTGTGATTTCGGCAGTAGGTATGTTCTTCTCAGATAATGAAAAGGATTATTCAACAGAGTACGATAATATTTTTGTGCCCGTGTCAGAAAACTCAACCGTTCCTACCGTTACAAAAAAGGATTCAAACGGTCAGGAAAAAACTTATGTTAAAAACGACTCCGTTCAGTACCCTAACTACGGAAATCTGTTCGGTGAGCTTATAATCAATGACTGCAATGTTGACGCAAATCTTTTTTTCGGTGACAATGATGTTGCGCTCAGAAACGGAGTTGGCATTTATGCCGGAAGTTTTGTCCCCGGTTATGGCGGAACAATCCTTGTTGCAGGTCATAACAACACTTATTTCAACGGTCTTAAAAACGCAGCAGTCGGTCAGAAGGTTGAAATCAAGACAAGCTACGGTAATTACATCTATGAAATCACCGACACGGCTGGGGAAAAAA